>Ga0308167_1000048_pt1 | contig 282004 bp, 333 predicted proteins | sample PhyCR1_2_FD_202138 | JGI IMG/M metagenome (GOLD analysis project Ga0308167, IMG submission 202138) | Phyllosphere microbial communities from UC Gill Tract Community Farm, Albany, California, United States - DLSLRC.R1 | ecosystem: Host-associated > Plants > Phyllosphere > Unclassified | place...
GCGTCAAGAGACCACGTATGATCCAGCGACCGGTAAGACCAACGGGGCTTACGGTGGCGGTCAGATGCCAGACGGTGTCGGCAAGAAAGATGGCGGTGGCTTGGACAGCACTGGGAAAGTTGAACCGCTGAAGATGGGTCCAGGTACCGAAGAAGGTGCCCGTGCCATGATTCGTGAAGCGGTGAAGAACGGCATCACAGACAAAAAGGAACTGGCGATCATGTTGGCGAACACCCATCATGAAACCGGTGGCTTTAAGAATGTGGAAGAGAACTTGCGTTACCGTCCCGAGACGTTAATGAAGCTCTGGCCGAAACGTTTCCCAACCGCAGCCAAAGCACAGGAAGTGGCAAGTGGCGGTCCGGTTACCATTGCGAACACCATCTACGGGAATCGCATGGGGAACGAGAATCCGGGTGATGGCTACAAATACCGTGGTCGTGGCTTTATCCAGTTAACGGGTAAAGACAACTATACACGTGCTTCTAAAGCACTGGGTGTAGACCTGGTAGATGATCCAGACATCATTGCGGAAGACCCCACCATGGCAGCAGCGTCCGCGCTGTACTTCTGGAAAGCCAACAAGGCAATCAGTCAGAAAGCGAAAGCCGGTGACGTTGCCGGGGTACGTAAAATCGTCAACGGTGGTACGATTGGGTTGGAAGATACCCAGAAGTTGGCTCAGCAGTACATGCAGACCATTGACGGCGGTCAGTACGACGACATCATTTCCGGCAAGGACAAAGGCGACACTGGCACCACGTCAGATGGCGGCTCGACCATGGAAGACATGATGGGTCAATCTGCACAAGAGCAGGCGAAACAGGAAGGTGCGGTTTCGGATGATAAATCTGCAACCACCACCGCGGCAGCAGCACCGCCGCCACCTGGTTCCACCACCAATGCCGGTCCAAGTACCACACCGCCAGACATGTCGTCCACGGCAGGGCCAAGCGCTACTGCGACCAACAACGCAGCCTCGGTTACGCCAAACGCACCGGACTCCACGGCATCGGCCGATCCAAGTGCGCTCAACAAAACTGAGATGCAGCCGCAACTTCAGCCTCAGCCTGCAGCACCTGTTCAGCCGGTTCCTGTTTCTATGGATATGGATGACACGCATGTTAAGGCCACAGCGGAGAACACGGCAACCACCAATGAGAAACTGGATCAAATGATTCAGGCGCTCAACAAGATTGCAGGCACCAACCAACAGATGGCTGAGAAAGAAGCCGTGGCTCCGGCCGCAGCAGACCCTGGCTCAGCAGCACCGACCGCCCCACAGGCTCAGAATGCTGTGCGGTCGACGCCTGTTGGTTCCGGCAATCCCGGTGTGTCGGTCAAGCGCGCGTACAGTAACTAAACCAGAATGGCTACCGGGTGACCGGTAGCCTTCTTTCTTCGGAGCACATCATGACTGTCAGTATCCGGGACCATGACTACATCCAGCAGGCGTTCATGCTTTCGGGTGTGGCAATCGATGATGGCCTAAAAGACCGTCGTCGTTTCCAAGCAGCACGCAACAAATTTACCGACACCACCCCAGGCGGTAACTTCTGGATTAACCCACCGCCTCAGTGGTCACCAACGTGTGACATTCGCTCCTCTCGTTTCTGGAGTGATCAGTTCTCAGGCATGGGGTCCGACTACTCCGTGGCTATCGACGATAATGCGGATGTCGTTTATTTTCGTATGGGTGTGCCGGAGTTCAACGGCATGTTCACGTTCCTCTCCAACATGTTTGACTCCAACTCGGCGTACCTGGCGCGTACAGGTCGTTCACCCGGTTGGCTGTTTAAGATTGCGGAGTTGGCTTCATCAATTGTACACTGGCCTATCCAGGCGATCTCGGTGACTTACAACACCGTGCGTTGGTTAGCCGGTATTCCAAAGTCCAAGTTCTACTACTCTAAACCGGTTATGCCGCTGTACTGGAAAGCGTGTACGCACATGCTGAACCAGATCCTTATTAACATGGGGATTGTGCCACGTGTGTTCCGCACCCGTCATGGTCAGTTGGCAGACGTAGGTAAAGTGTCAGGCTTCGACTTCTCCATGTATACCCAGAACGAACGTTCACAGATTGCTAACTTGTTACCGGGCTTGTGGAAAGCAGACGGCACAGTCGATCTGTTCTATCTGGCTAACCGGGCAACCCGTAAACAGATTCGTTGGGAGAAAGCACTGGAGTCACGTCTTACCAGCACCACTAACCGTGAGACGGCAATCCGAGCAATCTACCAGCACGGCAACAACTGGACCGACAAAGCTGGTGACTCATCACAGTCCAATCTGAAGACCACGCTGGACTCTTACTTTAAGTCAGGGTTAGGTAGCGACGGCGATCACAATAACGGTGTTGAGCGGGCAGGTAACTATACCCCCGATGCTGACGGTGATACCGGCGTTAACAATGCGGTGCAACAGAACGGTCAAACGGTCGGCGTCAGTAACACAGAAAAACCGTTAACCTTCATGGAATCCATTGAAGCGCACCTGGCCTCGGAGTTGCGTGACGGCGGGTCATTCATTGGGTTCAAAGTCAACCATAACGGTGCGGTGGGGGAGTCGTTCTCCAGTTCCTTTAAAGACAACGACCTGGCGGGCTTCTTCAACGGGTTCTCGGCACAAACCAACGATGCACGCTTCACCATGTCAGGTGGTGCTACTGGCATCCCCGGTATTGATGCATTGATCAGAGGGGCGCAAGACGTGGTGGCGGGAGCCATCTCAGGCACTGGTCTGGGTGGTATTGCTAACATTGTACTGGGTCAGGGGTTTGTGGATATTCCGCAACACTGGGCAGGATCAACCGTGTCGCTTCCCCGTGAAACGTACACCATCAATCTACGCTCTCCGTACGGCCACCCAGTGGCACGTATCCAGAACCTGATCATTCCCCTGGTTTGTTTGTTAAACATGGCCCTGCCGCATTCTGCGGGCGCTCAGGCCTATACCTCACCGTTCCTTATCGAGGCATTCTCAAAAGGTCGTTCGCAGACCCGTTTGGGTATGGTGGACTCCATGAGTATTCAGCGTGGTGTGGGTAACGTGGGCTGGACGCGTGACAAACATCCATTAGGGATTGATGTTACGTTTTCTGTGGTCGACTTGTCACCGCTGATGCACATCCCTATTGAGCCGGCGTTGAACCCAGGTGACTTGACTAACCCGGCTGCTGCCGTGAACAAACTGTTGACTGATGACACTAACTACTCTGACTACCTGAACGTGATCTCCGCTATGGGTGTGAACGAACAGATTTATACGTCGGATAAACTGGCCCGTGTCTTGGCCCGCACTAAGCTTGATGTCAAGCAGTGGGTGTCACCAACACAGATGGCGGCCACGTTCTCTAACTCACTGGGTGGTGAGGCCATTAAGATGTTCATGCAAGGGACGGGACGTTCGTGATTGGGGGTATGGCAGTGGAAGGGTATTACGAGGAAGTCATTGTGGGGTTAAGCTTTTTGGTAACCTTACTCGGTTTACTCTGCGCTGGATTGTGGTGCGAGTTAAACAAGCAGCGTCGTATTGCGAAAGTCATGGGTGACCGTTTAAGTGATGTCCTGGCGTTTAGCGATAAGATGGTTAAAGCTGTGTATAAAAAATAAACCGGCATAAGAGCAGAGGCCAACGCCTCTGCTCGTTATGCTGATTATTGCACGATGGCCAGGTTCGGGTAGTTAGACCGCAGTAAATCGATCACGTTCTGACTGCCGTAGAGTTTCGCCATTAACACTTGATCACGAAAGCGCGGCTCATACTGAAGTAACGTGGTGACATCCGGTGAGCACGCCGTAAACGGTTCAAGCTTGTTTGCGATAACGCCACCGAAATTGACTTTGTCCCAGTTAGGTTCCAGTCCATCCAACACACCTGCTAACCGACCCCGGTAGTTAGGGTAGTCGCTGGTGGTGACGCCAGTACGAAAGCGGAAGTTGCGCAACATGTCGACCACCACGTTAGCATTGAGAGCTTTCACCTGTGGAGCACCCACACGATCCACAATCGCTTGCAACGTATAGATGTCCCCGTTAGCAATGGCGTAGCTAGCACAGTTACCCAATGCGGTTAAGCCGTCTTGCTTGTTGGTGTATTGGGCGAGCAGGGTATCAATCCCTTCCCACAGTCCGGAAGACACCGTGTACTGCAGCATCACGTTTAAAAACGCAACCTGTGCGGTACGGTCAACCACACTGCTAAATTCACTGTCTGAATCTGAATAGCGGTTAATCAGATCCGTCAGCATACTGGTGATTTCATACGACCCATCAGTCGCAATGTTAATCCCCAGGGCATTCAGCATCCCAAGGTAGTTCTTACTCTGGTATGCGTCCAACAGGTTCATTGCTTCCTGTTGAATCTGTGTCGACATGTTTAACACTGAGTTAATAGGGAAACCTGCGGCTTCACCTAAACGCTTACCCAGTGACATGTAGTCCACTTTGAATCCGTTGCGCACATCAATAAAGCTTGAGAGCTCACTGATGCTCAGCGACCCACCGGAGACCTTCTTGATAAAACCATTCAGGGCATTGACCTGATTATCTTTGAAGGTGTTCAGGGAGGCAATACCACTCTTTGCCGTGGAATCAACTAACGCGATGTCTTCGGATAACCCACCGGTGAACATCGAGGTGGCTTTCGAGACTGCGTTGGTCGTTAACGAGCTGGCTTGCTTTAACGCGCTGCCAATCGAGCTTCCGATGTCAACCGTCATGGGACCTCCAACAAATCAAAAAAAAAAGAATAGAGGTGAGGCCGTCGCCCCACCAACTATATCATTTTAATCTTCTTCTGCGTCGTCGATAGAAGGGTCCGACGTCGACGACCCCTCTTTCTCAGGCGACTCACCAAGCATACGTCGTTTCTGCAAAGAGATTGTTGCTGCATTGGTAATCTCAGTGCCGTCTGGTCGAATGCCGGTAATCTGAATACGGATGGCCTTATATCCCAAAAATTCCATCCCACGTACCAGAGCTTGGAACGACATAGAAGGCTTCTCAATGAATGACTTCACTAAGTTACCTCGTGCCGTTCCGATTTGTTGTGCGTCCATCGATTTGATCTGTCGTAATTTACTGATGTGTTCTCCAACCAAGCGCGTCCACTTTGAGGGGGTCACTTGTTCAGCGGCCAGGAACTCACGCCAGATCCGTAAGAGATGGTGCGCAGTGGAGAAGCTTTTCTTACTGGGGTCGGTAAGCAGCTCTTCCATCTTCTCTTTCGGTTTCTTATTATCCAACGGGTATACTCCATCTAAACGCTACGTAAACCACATTCCAACGTGCCGGCAAACACAATTAACAGTTCAGTGTATAACGGTGTCAGTTTTCGCAGAATGTAATCACGGTCAATGTCGTCCACCTGATACACCAAGTCGCACAACAGATTAAGCTGGTTGATAAAGGCGTCGTAGAACTCGGGGATATCGAGAACGTTGCCATCTTCATCAACTAACCAATCGTAGAGCGACATCACCCGTACGTCCTGCAGGTAACGATAGGTGATTCGGGCTTCAGGTAACGACCCAGACTCAGAGGAGAGGTGCTCATTGATTTCCTTTACAGTGGTCAACAATTCCACGCCTCGGTGAGTCTGTACTCTCAAGCGCACGTCCAACATGCAACGCACGCTAAAGTATTCTATGGGATTGTCACTGTTGATGACTTTGCGTAATGCGCCCAGCACGCGTAATCCATCATCGGGCTTGTAACTATCACGCCGTGCTTTCTCCAGCCCTGAGAGCAGACGATTCAACAGCAAACGTTTTAAGAACCGCATGGGTAGTCCTTAATTCAGTTCCACTTACACACTAGTAATATAGTCCTGAAAATTCTTGGAGGAAGTATGAGCGGTAACATTACCCTCGACAGTAACGACGTGTTAATGCTGAAAATGCAGCGCTACCGCATGGACATCATTGAAGGCGTTATGGAGGCCCCTGCGGAGAACCCTGGTGAGCGCATCGTGGATAAAGACCCTAAGATGCTGCGCGTTGCATTGGTTGCCATGGGTGATGTGGATAACTCCATTCACAAGCAAGCACGTCTTGACCTCGATAAGCAAGCGCAAGAGAACGACGGAGATTTCCAGCGTCAGATTGCCGGTGCCATTAACTTCATCATGGAGAAAGGCGGCATGGCATTGGCTGACGTAGGGTCTCCGTCTGATCAAACTTCAGCCCCTGCACCGCAGTTGGCTAACTTGCCCACAGACCATATTTCGTCTGAAGAGGCACACATCGGGGTCGAGCACATTGACTACGATGACATCATGGCCAAGAAGTAATTACACTTCCAGGTCAGGCGGTGTGTCGGTCAACACGGAAAATATATTCACGTCCATGAAGACCACACCCGCCAACCCTGCAAACATCAACGCCATTTGCTCCCACCCATACTCTTCCGCTTTTACCTTCTCAATCAGCTGAGCAGGCGCATCCGATAAATACAGGCGTGGCGCCACAATGCGCACCTCTGGGATGGTGGTCTGCTTAAACTCTTCTGTGTGATTCATCAACCACTCATCAAAGTTGTACATGAAACAAATCGCGTAACTGTGCTTTAACATCGACACCGTTAACTCATCCGGCGCAAAGGAGACAATCTCAACAACAGCAGCATTGTTGGTGTACGTCTCAATGACCCGCTGAATGGATTGACACACTTCATCAGACAGTGTGTACGGATAGATGTTCACGTGGATAGCAAACTGCTCAGAGAGCAACGGCATTCCCTGGGTGGTGGTTAACCGGGCAATCAGCGACATCAGGTAGAGTGGCAGTTGTGTCATGGTCGACACTTTTAACGTCTCTTCATCCCGGGCGCTGTAAAGCGCCTCATATGCCGCCTGATTGATTTTCGACCCATTCAGGTCAAAGCGATCGACCGTACGTTTATGGTAGTACGAGTCTTCGATCATTTCCGCCGAGGCAGCGTTCAGCCGTTTCAGAGTACCCAACCGGGTATCCATCAAACAGTCTAACGGTACCAGGCATTTGATGGCACCACTCATTTAGTAGGTTCCTTCTCAATTGCCGACAGGATATCAACCCGTGTCAGGTAGTAAATAAAGAACAACCAGGGGTTGGTTTCAAACTTCTTTTCCAGATCCTGGTACAGGGGAAACACTTCCCGCATTGACGCCGGAAGCAAGCTGGCATTGGATGACATCACAGTCAAGCTGTCGGCCAGGTGTTTACCCAGTGCCATCGCTGAAAGGTTTGCTGTGTCCGTTGAGCGACCAAACACCCGAGCATAAAGCATCGACGCCCCACGGTAAACAAAATCCAACAGATCCTGATTGGATTCCAGTGGTTCCCAAATGCTTTCACGAATACCGGATTCAGACCACAAGCGGGCATAAAAGAAAGATGAGTTTAAACTGACCGCATACCTGATGATTGCATTGTAGATTTCATCATCACTGATTTTGCGTCCAGCGGTTTTATTGTGCTTGATACGTGTGCGTAACCACGTCAGAAAATAATCCTCAACGACTTCCTGGGCTGCAAGGTCCATTTCCAGCACCAGGGGGTCATTGGGTTTCTGAGCGAGCGCACTGGCAAAGGCGGCCAGTTTATTTTTCATGCGCGTCCTGTTAAAGGTTGTTGGTCAGCATCATTGCGTGCAGGATAGCACCCACCGTCTTGGTGGATTTTACCTTGGTCTTTTGACTGGCAATGGCACCGACGTTCACACCGCCTGTGGCGATGATCTCGTTGTTATAACTCCGGTAAGCGGCCTCATCACCCCCACGCACCTTCAACAGCTCCTGCATGGTTTTGTTCATCCCCATGGCGTACAGGATCTGAATCTCAGGATAGGAGATAGCGGAACCTTTCGATTCGGTGGTAGGCTGACCGGTCAGGTCGTCAACGTGCTTGTTATCTTTGGGTACCGACATCTTCTTCTGTAGCTTCTGCTGCTGGATACGCAGCGGTAGACGCAGAATAGGATACTCGATCGGTGTCAGGAAGCGCTGGCTGGTTTCGAAGTCAACCATGTTGATCTTCTCCATGAACGCACCACCTTCCTTGGTGATTAATCCGATCAGGTGTTCCAGGTCGATGTTCTTACCCGTGAAGTTCGGATGGTAGAACGGAAAGGACTCATCATCCTTTTCCATGCGGTCCATCATCGCATCAAAGGCAGCGTCATCCAAACGACCAAAGTAGTCGCGGTAGATGTCAGGGTTTTTGTTCCCCGGCATCACCTGATCCATTGCCCCGATCAGGTATTTCTCAATAGCAGCACGTGCAGCGTTCATGGGTTAGTCCTTGCTGAATATAAACACGAAATGGCTTATATTATTTTTCACAAGGAGGTCGATCATGTTTTTGGTGCCACGCGACTCACCGTCCCAGAAGATCAGACCCGCATCTACCATCTTACCCATAACCCCATTGCGAATCATGCCGGCAGGTTTCTGATACTTGTCCCACAATGCAGGTCGGCCGATTAACCCATGACCTTGTTCGCGTGCATAACGAATCGCCATGTTGTCAGGGCCATCCAGTGCCAGACCGGTCACGAGTTCAATGTCGTAGTCTTTATCAAACGGTGTGATAAAGTTACTGATGTACTCGTCCGTGATCTGTTTGAACAGGCTGTAGTTCTTCAGGGTGCGTGAGCCCGCAATCAAGATCTTCATGGGTTTCTTCCTGGAGCTCTCAGATTCTTCTTGCATTTTATTCCGGTACTCCACGTAGAAGTCCAGCTGCCATTGATGCCGCGCCTTCATATCCCGGACTGCATCGTTGCCGTACACGTAATAGTGTTCAAACGGCAGTGATGAGTTCAGGAGCTCTGAGCGCAGGATCTCATTTTGTTCGAGGCGTAAGCGCATGCCTTCTTTGAAACGTTCCTGGAAATCGGGCAGGTCTACCCGTTCCATCTTGGAACCGATCTGCTTGGCTTCAAACCCGTTCATCTGTTTGAACTGTTCATGTTTGCAGCCTGTGGCCAACCAGTACCAGTATCCTTCTAAACATTCGAACCATCCGTGATCCTCGTGCAGGAAACCATGTTTCGACAGGTTGCTTAACCGACGTCCGAGACTGGTGCTGCTTTTGGTCCAGATGTTGATATGTTCGACCCCATCATTTTTGGGGTTGGGTAATTTGACACCAAGGCAGAGATGCACTTGCAAGTCACAATCACCTAAAATGGCATAAATGAGAGGACGCACGTCCTCCCACTTAAGACCACCATTACCACAGCCGAGCGGTGGCATAGCTACGCTCGTGATACCCCGATCCCGGTAAGTATCACGCAGCGTACGCAAGTTGGTTTCAATCCATTCCAACTTGCTGTCTTCCCAAGTTTTGTCTTTAGTTGGGAAGCAAAGAATTTTTGGCGTGTTGTGTTCATAAACCCATAACGTGTTGACCAGTAATTGTTTTTGTTTGCACTGCTCACGGTATGCGTCATAAAGACCGGGAATACACTTCTTGAGATACAATGCAATACCGCGACCCATATGCCCTTCAGTGTTGACGGTGCAAATGACGTGGCTGACTGGTACGTCAAGAATGCCGATGTGTGATTCCGATACGATCATAGTGAATCCTTAAATCGCGCAGGTAAACACCCGCACACGACTGCCGTTAGTGAGGCAGGCTTTGATCAGTGAAGACATCCCTTCGTCGTTGTGGTTGGTGAAGATCAGGGCATGCGTAGAACGCAGACCTAACACCCCACAGTTGTCGAAGAACGCTTTCTTTCCACGATCCCACTCTACCGGGATTTCCTGGATATCAATGCCTGCAGCGACCGAGTACTCTTTCACCTCTGCTGCCAGGGTTTTAATTTCCCCGTTGGTGATCAACACCACGTGCTCTTTCGTCAGGAGTTCATCCTCATCCGTCACACCTTCATTAACCAGAAAGATGTCACTGATCAGCGAGTCCAGTGCCGACTTCAGGCGGTCCTTGTTATGAAACCCCTTATCGCCGGCAACGACTATACGTACTTCTTTATTCAACATAATAGCCTTTCCCAATACAACATTACATTCCCAACCGGCGGTATAAAGTGGGGTGAGTTTCCTCACCCCTTAGCGCGCGGACACATTACATCCAGTACGGACGGTACTCATCATGGTACATGCGGAGCAAGTCCATGGTGCTCAAGAACGGCAGAGGATGGTTATCTTCCTCAAACGTCCAGAAGCCACGGGTGTTCAGCAGGACGTCCCACTTATACCCTTTCTTCTCCAGTCCAACACGCAGTTCTTCAGGTGTCATGTTGTACTTCGGATCACGGGTGTGCCATAAGTAACGCATCTGGCACATCTCCATGGTGATTTCCAGCGCACGACGCAGCTCTGGGGTTTCGTCGATCTTACCGCGCACGGTGGTACGCATCAGCTTCACATCGGGCAGTAACTCAACATAGTAATTACGGTCATTACCGCCAAGGCCGTAACGGTTACAGTTTTTGATGTGGTTGAATTCAGTCAGTGACGGCAGCAGACCTTCGGACTGTGACATCACAAATTCCCACGGCACACCAGATGGACCGTTCTTACCGCGCAGGTTCTTCGCGACCAGCGTCAGCAGATCTGGGTTGCCTGCGGTTTCAATATCACCCGGTTTTGGATACATCCACTCTTTGGTGTCACGGTTGATCAAGACCGTACCGGTGGAGATCTCCCAGGCGTTGTTCGGCAGGGACAGGATTTGGCTTGGCACTTTAGAGATCTTGTCACCTTGCTTCATGAAGGTGGTTTTCTTCTCTTGTGGCTTGCCGTCCATGTTCAGCTCTTTACCGAGGTGAGCGGACATAATAACGTACAGACCGCCGGCGTTGGCGTAACCCTGCGTCTTTTCAATCAGCATACGTTTGGCGTTCGACACACGCATGGCTTCGGTCTGCATTTCACCCTGACCGATTTCCATTTTCGCGTAGTTCTTTTCCAGGTCGTTGAACTTCATCTCAGAGATGGAGTCCGCGCCATTGACAGTCGGGAACAGATACGGAATCGGGTTACCCTGGGCATCCACAAACGGCAGGGTACCCATGGACTTGCGGTCTTTCTGTTTCAGACCCGCATACTCCTGAACGGTTTTCTTAAACCATTCGTTACCCTTAGCGATCGAGTCATCGGTCAGGTAAATACGGCCTTCGTCGATCCAGCTCTGGGCGACACCCGGATCAAGGTGGGACATCAAGCTGAGGATACGGTCAGTACCAAAGGTACACTCGGTATCGTAGTGCAGGGCGTTACTGTTGCCGTAACGTTCTAATACACGACCCATCTTGAACATCATAATAGCGGTTTTGAAGGTGTTGCCTTTCCCGACAATCGCAGTGTAAGGAGCCAGTCCACCATTGAGGATAGACTCACCATGCTTACCAAAACGATAACTGCCGGTCGGGATGTCAAAGCCAGCACCGATATTCAGCAACGGCCTTATCGGTTTAGACTTCTCAATAACTTCACCAAAAGATAAGCTCATGGTTGTTCCTTAGATAAAAAGAAAATGACTTCATAAGAAGTGATAATATGTTGAAGAAAACAAACGTCCCTCGGAGCAAATATGTATACCATTAGCGATTTTGAAAATGCTGTAAAGGACCTCAACGAGGGCATCGGTAACGAAGGCTTTGATGTCAAGTCTTCTATCGGTAATCTCTTTGCAGGTATCAAGAATTATTTCCAGGGTAAACTCCTGGGCTTGGATAAACCTCTGGTGCTGGCAAACGTTAACGCTGCCAAGAAAGTCATGGGGTCCCTGAACTACACTGAGGTCATGGATACCCTGATCTTCCAACCGCAACGTTTAAACGTCTCATATAAAGAGCTGTTGCCAACGTTGACCCTGGGGTGTGATTACCTGAGTAAAGTTGAGCAGGGCCTGCCTGCGGTGTTGACGTGTTTGGCGAACCTTAGCAACGGTAATAAAGTGTCGGTCTATGTGACCAGCGATATCACCAGTGCTAAGAACAAAACCGAACTGGCTTTGCAGAAAGCGTTTAACGGTCGCGATGTAACAGAAGCAGTGTTCTCAACGCGCTTTGAATCTATGACACAATATCAGGCCACTTATGTGGAATTTAACACACTGGTGCAGAACCTGTTGCGTCGTAATGCCAAAGACACCCGTGTCAACGTTGACCGTATTGCGGGTCTGGCAGAATTGATTCATAATGAGGTTGCTGCTGGTAACCTGGAGATGAATGCGGTCCAGGTGAAACAGTTGGGCGAACTGATGCTGAGTCTGGCTCGTGCAGTGGACGTCTACAGTGTGACCTTGACGCTGCTGATTGCTACCGGCACGGCGCTGAACAACACCGCGGACAAACTGTTAAGCAAAAAATAAAAGACAGCATAAAGTAGAGGGTTTCCTCCCATTGGGAGGAAACGCCTCTTATGCCGATCACAGATACTTCAGGTTTTTGAGATCACGAAACACTTCAACCGTCGAGCCATAGCGAATCCAGTCAGGCATGTGTGCAATGATGTCAAGGGGTGAGGATACATCCACCCCCTCATACACACGACCCAGTCTGCGATCCAGTACCGACAGATACTTGAGATAGCGGTCCACGTCTTTTGCGTTGCGCGTAATCGCGTACTTACGATTCAGCTCATCCGCATTATCCGTGGGGTGTCGCAGTCGACAAATATACGTCAGGAACAGGCACCGTTTGATAGGTGCCTCTAAGTCTCGGTCACGGTCGAATAACGCGCCGATGTCTACGTCGTTGCGTATTGGTAATGTCGTTGCCGCATCAAACACAACACATTCTCCTTACGCGCACTTGTCCAGTTCCGCTTTGGACAGAATGCGTAGGTTGGCGTAAACGTTTGCCATGATACAGTAACCGTCGTCACACGACATGATAGTCAAATAACGGAATGCAACATCGGATTCCTTAATTACCATGATGTGAATCTTCGGGCTGGCTTCGCTGATGCCGGCTAAGGTATTCCGGTTAGGAACATCCAGACCCAACGTCAACGTAACGTCTACGGTGATGGGTTTATTGAGGACTTCGCACGATACCGGCACCTTGATCGCTTTGGTGATTTGCTTGATAGACTTACTCAAGTTAAATTTCACCTCACCTTTCTTGGTGGTCTCCTTCTCGTAAATCAAATCGGTAATGTCGTACGCCTTACTGAGGATACTGAGTTTCCCCGTATGGAACTCCGTCAGGCACTTGTTCAAGTACATGAGGTTATTCACCGCACGATATGAAATCGCCGGCGGGTTACACTCACGAACAATCAAAGCACCTGTGCAGTTAGTAATGTCGTTGTCGTTCTTGTTCGCCCGGAACAACAACTCACCGCCGTAGTCCATAATTTCTTTATGGTTAAACGGAGAGTAGATGTTGTCAAGACGCCCAATAAAGGCATTACCGTACACATTGGTCGCGATTCGCTTCACGCGGGTATACACCAGGTCCAGACAGGTTTCCGGTTGCTTTAACCACACCGTACTGAATGCGGTGTCCGCTAACGCTTTGCCCAGATAGACTTGGTCGGTATCTTCCTTTGAAGGGTGACCGAAGCAGTACTCGTAAAAGCCATGCTCGTTCACCTTCAGCAAGTCCTCATCACTGAGGTTAAAGTACCAGCGAGCGTGAGACACAAAGCGGTGACGATCTGCTTTGTATTTATCGTACTCGCCGAAGTCCTGGACGTTATGACGCGGTGTGGTATCGTTGTTCTTGCCGAGCAAGACACCACGCGTTGCCATGTAGTCCGCCATTACGTTCCCTCTATGGCCATCATGGCCTTTCACCCACTGGAACGTGTAGTGGATGTTCTTCGCCTGCAATTCAGCAAGCTTGCTGTCCAATGCAACCCACAAGGCTTTGTTGGCAACTTCGCCCCCTGTAGCTTTTTGCCAGCCGTTTGACTTCCATTTATTGAGGTACTGTGTGAGGCCTTTCGTTACGTACTCGCTGTCAGTGTAGATGAGCAACTTCTCTGCACCCTGGCTTACGGCAAGATCCATACCGTTCAACGTAGCAGTCATCTCAGCGATGTTATTGGTGGTTTCCGGCAGCAAGCCACCGAATGATTCAAAGACCTGTGCAGGACGTACAACTTCACGTTGCTGCATCTTTGGATCGTCTTTGATAATGTACCCTGTGGTGGTCGGTACACCAACAGCGGGTTTCTTCTTTTTCTTCTTGTCTTCGTCGTCTACGGTGTAGCTGTAACCATGCACCCCCCAACCACCGACATTCTGTCGAAAACCACCATCGGTGTATAACACCATGGAGACTTTCGGCAATGATGTTACTTCCATCGTAAACTCCTCAAATTATCCGCAATACTCTCTTATAATAGGTCGGGTAGGTAAAGAAATACCAAAACGATCACGGAGGAACCTTCGCGACCGTTTTTACTGGAGTTTCACATTTCCCAATCAACTCAACATGTAAACGACTATTTTCCTCACGGAGATCTAACACCTCATCGCCTAATGCTTTATTATGCTGTAACAGCATCCGGTTTTGTTGCAACATATCCGTCATGTTAGGGTAGATGCTCGTCATGCCACGAAGAACACCTAACTCGTCAACGAACTGCCTGTTCTGCTTACTCAAGTTCTCGTATTCACGATAGCCATAGATGACCAAACCTGAGAGCATAACAATGGATGCGATCAGCGCATAATAAATCCCTTTGTTTTTGCGCGAAGTGCTGTACCGGGTGGCGCCGTCGGACATGAAGGTATTCGAGTGCTTCCGAATAAAGGGGAGACACATAAAAAGTATACGTAACAGTAGCATGCTGTTATTTCCCCCAAATCACGTACCGTTGCTGAATGTTATGTCTTTTATCCACTCCCATTGTAAAGGGTGAACCATGAAAACGATACTCGGGTTTGCGGTATGCAATGCCTTGATCAACAACAGCCCGCAGATTACAAATGCAATCGGCGAGTTATCAGCAATCTCCTTGACGTCTTCCCGAAACATCGGAACCTACACTAACGATAGTCAACCCGGTACGGTATTTCAGGCGTTCACCGCTGAGAACGATAACGGTGCCGACTTTGTTTTAACCGATGTCTATAAGTCGCCTATTCTCCAGTTACAATACTGGCTGATGACGCGGATTATTGACGGGCGGATCACTAACGATAAGACCATTACACTGCAACAGATCACCAGCGAGTTTGGCAACGCCTGGTCGAACCTGGCGATTGGTGCGATGGTGACCGACGGTCAGCACTGGGCACCAGAGTGGGTCTCTGGTAGCATCGTTGGCAGTAACGCTGATGACAACACCGTGAAGATCTGGTTTGCTGACGCAGCCTTCCAGTTAAGCTACCCACGGTTTGAATTAGATGTGTTGAACTGTGTGCCTAACGACCAGTTAGACATCCTGCACGAAGATTACGTTCAACAGAAGACAGCGATTGATGCCGTCACGAAAGGGGATGTGTCGCAGGCGCTGGATGAGATGATCGGTGTGCATCCACAGACCTTCATTCAGACCTATTCATTCAAAGTGTACGATAAAGCCAATACCGCCAAATTCCAGATTGCCTACTGGCAAGTTGTGGGTTGGGGTAAGAACGGACGTAACGATGATGCGGCTTATGAAGCCATCAAAGCGTCTATCCTGGCGAACTCGAAATACGATGAAGAAGAGTGGGGGTTAGTGATCCCGGATCTCTTCAACCCGATCGAGTACGTGATCGCACCGAACTGGATGTCCTATAGCATTCCGAACAAAACGGTGCAGGCGGGTACCTACGATCCGGTTGTTGATTTTGAAACCATGCTGGAACTGCCACTGAAAGTCATGAAGTGGTACCCAGAAGATCACGTCCGCAAATCACTGCAGGTGTTCCCAAGTTTGACCAAATCGCTTTCATTGAACGCGGTGGCCAAACCAACAAACCGCTCGGGTCAGTTCAAGTTGAAAGAACTGTATCCGGACTATGCATTGATTCCTTCTGACAACGTCACCTTTGACAGCATCTCTCGCGGGACACAGGCGTTCATCTATGCCCTGCAAGAACTGATCATTGCTACCGAAACCATGCAGGAGTTCTCTGAACTGCCAGCAGGGGTAAACCGTGTGGTGCGTGACGGTGTTATCTGCGGAACCAAAACGGTGGACGGGATCAAACTGTTGATGGTGGCGAAGCCGTATACAGAATCTCTGTACGCGACTGCTTAAGAGGTAAGTCATGGCTAACATCACCCCACCGCCGCGCCTACGGGGCATTTGGCAGCTGAACGCCCCGTTTGCTGTAGTGCCCGATACCATCTACATGGCTGAAGCGGTACGTACCATTGATGAGATGCTCGGCCTTAACGTCAATATCCTGGAGCGTGTTTACACACCGGTAGGGTTGACCAAGGTTGAGTACGAGTCAGACGTACTGAACAACGCCATGATCATCACGTTGACAGCACCCGGACAGAAGACCGTCTACGTACCCAGCACCTATATCGCTTCAATGCCGGATGACACGGCCATTGCGTATGACTACGTGGTGTTGTCAATCCCGTTAGGTGCGGTACCGTCCTCGTTGGTGAACTCACTGCAGCAAACCATGGATGAGGTTAAAAGCACAGTGTCTGATCTCATTGGTATTGAACCTACAGTGTCGATTAACGTCGCACCTTCAGTAGGGACGGTCACTGCAGAGCAGCATCGTGTGAATGAGCAGAACCGTCTCAATGCGATTAAACGTCGCACAACGGAGCATGCACAACTGATTGCGTCGGAAGCAGAGAATGAACGTCTCCGGACAATCATCGCTGACTACGAGCAACGCCTCACCGCCAATAAAGCATAACCTCGGGCAGGGCTACGGCTCTGCCTTTATGCCGGTCAAAACAGTGTGTTGGTCGAATGAAACTTCAGATAGAGCGGTTGCGCCAATCCCTCTGTGGTCACAATCAACTCTAAGCGGTTGTTAGTTGTGATGCTAACACACGCCTTCTGATTCGGTCTGCTGTTCAACTCATGCGCAATCACCAACACCATTTCGAACTGGTTACGCACTTCTTGCTGACACAACACCACGATCCAATTAGCGATGGTGTCGATCAAGACGCTGTGAGTCTCTTCCACTTCTAACTCGTTTGGCATAAACAGGCGAGAGTGTAACTCGGCTACCACCACCATACAAAGGGTAGGGCTTACCATCTCATTGTGACCCCGTATAAAGCTCGCCAACGAACGTACACGTCGTTCCATCATTCGGGCCAACCAGGTATCGAACATTAGCCGTGTAATAGACAACAGCACGAACAAGCAAATGACAGTTCCAATCACCACTAATAAGTCGTGCATAATAACCCCCTGTTAAACAAAAAAAGAAGGGTAGCGATGCTCCCTTCTCTTATCACATCATTTATCTGAACGCGTCAGACAATAGGTTACGGCCGCCGCAGTGATTGCACCGATAGCCAAGCCAGCAATCAGGTATTTGCGTTTACCTTTAGGCTTAGGCGTTGGGATCTCGGTGTGCTCTTGCGGATCAGGGTTGTGACGCCCATCGAGCCATTCACCAGCGATCAGTGAAAGATCGATCGCGACTTGTTGACCCGTGATGTATGCACTGGCATCCTGCATATCCTGCGAGGTCGCACCCATCTGTTTGAGAATCGCATACGGGAACTCTTCCGCCAGCAGGTTCTCAGTGAGGTGGGTGATCATCTCGATACGAATTTGTTGATGCAGGGTTTCTTTCTCTTCATCAGAGAGTCCATTGAAGTCGACGTTCTCAACGATCCAGTCTTCAGCATCCTTGCCGTATGCAAACCAGTTCAGCAGCAATGTGCGGGAAGTTCCCGCGATGACTTCTTCCAGCGTTTTGTATTTCATTCTTCGTCCACCAATCGTGCTAATTTCTTCAGGATGGTTAATGCGGACGCCATGACGATGCCTGCACCCAATGCTTTTACGCCACGGTTCTCACTGCCGGCCAGTACTGCGCCCATGGTGATTGAAACCAGTGGAATACCCCAACGTTCAGGGCGGTTCACGTATTCAACTTGTTCACACTGCTTATTCTGTGTTTTGCTCATCGTCTTTACCTTTACTCAGGAGCTTCACCATCAGTAGCCCAGCGGCCACTATGACGAAGCCAGTGCCCATGCCCACGCCCGCTGCTTCCAGCTTTTCTTGTGGACGACCAAAGTTCTCGCGTTGCATCTCTTCCTTAACGGTCTGGTCCTCCACAGCAGTCAGGCCTGCAGTGACCAGCTCCATTGAGCAGAGTAATGCCGCAGCGAGTGCGATCTTTTCAGCCGGGAGTTTCTTTAGTAGCAACCCGGCCGATACAGCACCCACAAAACCTGCCCCACGGGACAGGCGAGTGAGCAGTACAGTTTTACGTGCCGTGAGTGGGATACTCACTTCGTCGATTTGACTCATGGCGAGATCCTTATTCAGCCGCGTTGTCGATGACGTCTTTGGCTTTACGTACAAGGAAACGACCAATGATCGCGCCACACACAACAGACCCTACCATGCTCGGGACGACTTCGTCGAACAGGTTGAACGTAGATGCAGCTTCCACTTCATCGGCATCACCGTGTTTGGCAATCAGATCTGCTTTGTCTTTGCTGAGGCGAGAGATTGCGTTGTAGGCAATCAGACCACCGAAGATACCCGCAGTGACATCAGCAGCTTTCTTGCTACGGCCAAACTTACGACCGGTTGCTGAAATGGTGGCTGCAGTAACAACCGCCATGCCGACGTTTTCGATGATCTGTTTGGTGCGGATGCCTTTACGAGCTTTAGCCACGTCACGGATAGACACGGTTTCGATTTGCTCTTCAGCCGCCGCCTGCACTTGCACCGCACCTTCTTGCAGTGCCGCTTCAACGCCTTTTGCCAGGTTGCTCATTTCAACTTTCAGGTCGTTAGGGATTGCAGTGGTGTTGTTAGCGATAGTGTTAGTGTTCATGGTTACTTCCTCACAGGTAATGGTTTCAGATTGGGTTTCGATAGTTACGTCGATGTGTGCCTCATCGGCACGGGCAAAATGCATTTCAGCCAGAGACGGTTGTGAGCGAATGTTCACGATGTTGTCAGTCTGGGTATGGCGTGCTTTCTTAAAATCACGGACTGAGTTGATCATTGCGGAATTGCTCATAATACGTTCCTCGAAAAGAGTAGGCACAGGTTACATCTTAGTAATGTAGGGGTAACATCCTGTGCGTTGTAAATTAGGGCGGCATAAAGCGAGGGTGTTACCCCTCGCTGTTGTGACTTTTGACATGCCAGTTTAAACGTGACAAGAGAGCAGGTGAAAGAACATCGGTGACACGTGCTAAGTGCACATAGCTCACTTTGTATTCCTTGACCTGTGTTTCGTCGTCACGGATTAGTGTGATAATGAACAAGGCATCGTCGCCCTGATCAGTAATCACACCAGACAGCCGATAACCGTCAGTGGTTTGGACATTGCTGAACTCTTTGAAGATCTCGGTATACAACTCAACGAACGCATGAGTGCCGTAAAGGGTCAAGTGTCGATGTGCTGTACGCTCCGCAATCTCGTACATTTGTTCAGTTTGAAACGCCCGGTCCAACAACTCAGGAGTGGTCAGAACAACCCACCGCTTTTGATTGGTACCTGCTGGTTTCCGTATCATTGCACGAATCAGCAGAATGAAGAAGGTGATGATCGCCATGATAGCGACCCACTTAACTAAATCAAACATGTTATTTCCCTCAGATCGATTCTGCGACGTTTGAACATATGATTTTGAACTCACGTTCAACAATACTGTTGGTGCCAGTAATGCCAGCACCGCCAAACAGACGCTCCAGACCTTTGTCTGACACATATTTGCGATACGCTTTCCACGCATTCGCTACGCCTTCTTTGGTGATCGCAGCGCCAGTAAACAGTTTACGGACGTTAGCTTTCAGCCAGGCATAGATATTAGCCAGACGGTCTTTCTCATCAACCAGGCTATAGCTCATTGCTACAGCGCGTTTGATATCAGATACATCAACATCGATGCCGATCAGTTTAGGGTTACGGAACTGGTAACGACGTTCAGCCAGACGAGCCACGCCATTCACGCCCAGTTCGTTGATGTTTTCACGTACCATCGCAACGAATTCGTCAGACATTACGAAGGTCAGTTTTGCAGTGTTAATAGTGTTCATGGTAATACCTCTTTGCAATTGATTGATTATGGTTAGTTTGCTGAGGTTCACATGAACGCTCAGCGATGTTAAGGACTATTGCAAACGAACCGGCACACCCTTGTAAGAGTAACCAGGTTAGTTTGGTTTAACGGACAGGATAATGGCATAGGACCACCTCCTAGAACTGCAGGTATGTGACAGTGGACTTAACATGCCCACGGCCGGCTTTCTTATTGATGTAGTTGAGAGCAGCAGTGGCTGCAAGCGAAACAACTACGGAGACAACAACTTTGGTAATGATCGATTTCATGATAATGCTCCAACAGGTTAAGGCGAAACAAACTACTTACTGCGTCAGATTCTCAATGCGTGGGTCAGTGGCAGCAACTGAGCGAACTGATTTGACACGGACCACAGGCTGCGGGGCAAGGATAACGATCTTCAGTTTCTCGTCGCCCTGGTCGATCTTGGTTTGATGACGCTTGTTACGGATCTTCTGAATCTGGACCTCGTAATAGACACCCGCCGCAATCATGGCAGTGCAAGCAGCAACGTAGGCAACTTTAGCTAATGTGTTCATAAGGGACTCTCACAGGTTAAGGGGTTATTTAACAACTTCGTACAATGGGGCGATACGGTTAAAATCAACAGCTTTACCAATCAGATCCATGCACTCGATGTAGCTAGGACTGTTAGACTGACGAACGATTTTCATAACGGCTTCGTGTTGCTCACTACGAGTCAACTTACGCAGCACCACTGGCTCTGGTTTTGGTTTACGTTTGAAAACAGTGGCGATAGCGGTTACAGCGACAGCAGCGACAGCGATGATGGCAACAGCGTTTACGTTTGACATGATAGTTCCTACAGGTTAAGGGAAGGTTAAGCAGTTTCTTTTGAATCACCGTATGGAACATTCCACACAACGACCAGTGCAACAAACAGAACTAAAGATAAGACAGTCGTTAAATCAAACATGGAATATTCTCACAGGTTAAGGTTAAAGGGTTATTACAGGGATGCTGCAGCGATATTGTCGATGGACTTCTTGGCTTGGGCTTGGACCTCTTCGTTATGAGGGTGGGTCGCCGCCACTTTGTTAATAGCATCGATAGAGGACTCTGCCATGGCATCAGACAGTTCGTCTATGATGACTTTGGCTTCTTTGTGGTTCTTGACTAACAGCACGATACCGGTTGCGATGGCAGCGATAGATGCAGTAGCGGTAATGATCAGTTTAGTGTTCATGGTGAATCCTCATTGATTAGTTAGATGTAAGAGAAGTTTATTGCTCTTATTCACCTTTTTAATATAGGTCTGAGATTTTCTACAACTCAAAAGAAACGGTTTTTACCAACCGATTGACACGCCGTCATCCATTTCACTCAATGCATCGTGGAGTAAGCGACCCGTCTTATCAATGTTTAATTCCTTTTTGGAACGTTCTTCCTTCAGTGCTAAGATTTCCGCATACAACATTTTTACTTTTGGTGCAAATTTCTTGGACTCCTGCAGGTTTGCTGCAAACCACTTCTTTTCCATTTTGGTATGTTTAGCAGTTAACTTTACCAACTGTGCAGTAATCTCAGTGATACGGGCGCGGTCGGCTTTAATGTCGGCTTGATATTCGATTACAGTTTTCATGTTAGCGTCTCATGTTAAATTGGTTTGGTTTATACACATCGCTAATATAGGTCTGAAACCATCTGCAGCTCGAAACAAACAAAAATAAAAGATCGGCATAAAACCTCAACCCTTCCCCGTGAGGAGAAAGGTTGAGGCCTTACTTATGCAGTACCCAGTACTTCTTTTGACACGGTGGTCTGACCGTTACCGTAGGTGCCCAGGAAGCGAGCCAGGTAATCAGCCTGCACATGGAACCACATATCCGGTTCAATGCGACCTGCCACCAGAATGATGGCCGCACGGTCTTCACGTGCCAGCTCGATGGTGACTTTAGCTTTGTCGCCAGCAAACTTGCCTTTCACACCCACGTCACCGGTTTGACCGTCAGCATCTTTCGCTTCAGCGACATCGTCTTCAGTCAAGACTTTCTGATAAGACGCTTCGAGACCGCCGTTCATCAGGTTGTATTCGAAGTCCACCTTAGCATCGGCCGGTGCAGCCGCTTGTGCGCGTTTGTAGACTTCTTCGCTGATAGACATCAGGTAATCAGCCAGATCGCCGGAGAAACGCTTGTACGCAGCCTGAGACGGTTTTACCACACGCTTCCAGTCACGGTGTTCGGCAGCATGACGCGCAACAGCGGAACGCACGTTGTTGCCTGCTGCATCATCAGCCGGATACGTGCTTGCGATATCGATGCTCTGAATATCTTCGTAGTTCACTTCGCCATCTTTGTTTTCGATGACATCCAGTGGACCACGTTTGTGTGTGACTACCTGCAGCAGGTTTTCGTCTTCGTTGTAGGCCAGCGTAGCACCCAGGTAAATGCCGTCGTCAGACTCTTTACCGTATTCCGCTTCCAGCATGGCTTTCTTGGCCGTCAGGAAATCAACTGCTTCTTGCACCAGCTTACGACCAATGCGGTCGATGTTTTCCAGACGTGCTTCCCAACCTTTCTCGCCAGGCAGCAGAGTGACTTCTGGCAGGTAGTACAGGCCGATGTTCGGGTTGGTACGACGCTGATGTGCATCTTTCGCAGCCTGCTGCAGATGGTCGTAGCGCAGGATGAATTTGAACGCCTGCATATCCGGGTTCAGTTGGGTGTGTGCGTCATCCAGGTAAACCACAGGCTTACCATCTACTACCGGCACAAACCACTCAGTCACAATGATGCGACGACGATCATGCTCAACATCGATGTCTGAACCAAAGGTCCAGTTAGCACGGTCGGCGACTTCAATGTCGCGATAGAAACGCAGACGCACAGATTGACTGGCGAAGTCGCGAATGGAATCCAGCACCTGATCGATCCAGTCCTGTTCCCAATGAACCGGAGCATTACGCTGAGCTTCTTTACGCAGTTGTTTCGTGTTGTTTTTCTTACCAGACATGCGGTGGCCTCTTATTGACAGATCGTATTTTTGAAATACGGTTTAGTATGTGCATACACGGTTGGTGCAAATTCCACAGAATGGATTACGACGCCCCTAAGTCCAAGGACTGTCAACCGAATACGGAAATCGATTACTTCAGCGGTAACACGCGGTTTACGTAACCACGTACTGTGGTCTACATAGATACAAGTGCTTATGTATTCTAATACTTGTCGCTCAACGTACTTACGTAAACGGGTGGCAATAAAGTTCATGCGATCAACGCGATCACCGATTGGCTTGAGGTTGACAATGGCCAGGTAATCATCGGGTTGGGTGAGTGCCGCACTGATCTCGTTCAGCAACCAGGTGACCTGGCTCACGAGTCGTGGTGGAGGAGTCATTACAAAGCGTATCCGTACTGAGGTAAAAAACAAAAGTGCAACATAAAAGAAGAGAGCGGTTTCCCACCCTCTTCCTTATTGTGTTGATTATGCCAGCGCCGCGTCGTCAGGCATGCTGCCTTCAAGGGCGGCGAACAGACCCGCCAGATTCTTGAGTGAACACTGAATCAGTTCAGCGTCAACCGCACAATCACCTTTACGCGCATGGTTAATGGCGATGATGACTTTGTGGTTGCCGAAAAGTGGTTTCAGCTCATTCTCAAGAACAGACTTAAGGGTATGAATTTCGCCACCCGCAAAGTAGTAGTCGTTAGCCAGTTTGGCTTTCAGTGACGCGTGATGAAAGACGCCACGTAAACCACCCAGCATGTGATACTGGTGAACCGGTATTTTAACCGTGTCAGCGATCTCTTCACCCGACTTCACATTGATGATGTTAGTACGGATGGTTTGAAAGAGACCGTCTTCACTGTTGAAGCCCAGGTTGAAACGGGTGTTCACATCAAAGCTTTCCCGCCCGCCATGCAGTTTGATCTGATGACGGATGTCCGACTCGATGTATTGTTTCAAACGGATTAGGTATTCTTCAGCATTGGTGGCCGCGAGTGCCCGCACGACAGCTTCTTGGATAATGGATTGAATCATGGATGGTGGACCTTTGAATTTATAATTGGTTGTTAATACTCAACCCCTGAGCAGAGTATTGGCTTGACGAACTTAATCGTCATAACATCATTTTACGTTACAGACAAACATCAGGGTTAAACCGATAATGGTCACCATCAGGATGCCAAGATTAACGAGTGAATTGTTCATCAGATTATTCCTCACATGTAAAGTATTACATTTGTTTTCAGCTGAAAACTCACCATAGTGATATAGGTTTAAAATCTGATGGAAATTGTATGTTATTCAACTATTAAAACAGGAACTACTTATGGCTCTCTTTGACCGCGTTAAAGGGATGCTTGGGATCATCAGCGTTCGGGAACAGAACGGCTTAATCACGATCTCTGGCACACCCTCGCGTTTTATTCAGTACGACATCGATAAACTGTGGGGCACTTCCAAGATTGCCAAATACATGTTTAAGAACGTGAAACCCAGCGAATTCTCGTTCCACAGTTTCTTTGCGTTGGAAGTGGTGTACATGTTCGAGAAGATGATCAATGACAAAACCCGTTACTGCAGTCGTCGGGTGTTGATTCGTATTGTTGAACTGATTAAAGAAAACACCTGGATGAACGACATCGATGAGAACTGGGCTGACATCATCGACATCAATCGCACCAAACCTATCAAGTTTCCCCTGCTCCCCAGTCAGCGCGGGTTCTTGCAGTACTATAACTACACTAAGCCGCGTTACCGGTTAAAAGGTGCGTTGTACGCCGCGGATCCCGGTGCCGGGAAGACCATCGGTGGGATCGCCACCATGTTTGCCCGTGACCTGGACTACGTCTTTGTCATCTCGCCAAAGAAAGCCATTTACGACGTTTGGGAGAAAACCCTCAAAGAAAGTATCAATGGCAATCAGACGACCTGGGTGGCCGATAGCAACACGGCATGTCCAAAGGGTACCAAGTGGATGATCTTCCACTATGAACGCCTAGGACAGGCTCTGGAGATGGCTAAGAGCCTACGGTTACCGAATGTGGGGATTATCCTCGACGAGTCCCACAACCTGAACATGAAATCAAAGGAATCGATTCGTACCGCAACCTTTGACGAACTGTGCGTCGTTTCCAAATCCCAGGATGTGGTGTGGCTCTCTGGTACCGCACTGACTGCCATGGGGTCTGAAGCCATTCCGTTGTTCCGCTCCTTAATCCCAGACTTCAACAGTGACGTTGAATTTGCCATGCGTAAGATCTGGGGCAAAGTCGGGGGCAAGGCAAACGACATCCTGGCAAACCGTTTGGGAATTGTGAGCTTCTTGGTGCCTAAGGAAAGCTTCATGTCTGACAAGCCGGTCGAAGACACGAAGAAGGTGAAGATCCCCAATGGTCAACGTTATACCCTGGAGGCGATTCGCACACTCATGGTGTCCTTTATTAAGGAACGCTTTGAGTACTACACCAAGAACCGGCCGGTGTATCAGCAGATCTACGACGACGCAATGATCGCCCACCGTCGTGACCTGCGCACGCAACAGGACCACGAAGCCTTTAAGAAGTACCAGGCGAACGTGGCAATGTTCCAGAAGTACGGTTTTGACCCCCGCACCATGTCAGACGAGTCCAAGTACTGTAACGATTACGAACTCAACGTGATCATCCCATCGTTGCCGGATTCGTTGAAAGCACCGTTCAAGGATGCCCGTTCGGTGATCAAGTACGTGGACCTGAAGATTAAAGGTGAATGTCTGGGTCGGATACTGGGCAAGGAGCGTACGCAATGCCACATCGACATGGTCGCACACATTGACTTCCAACAGTACATCGACAACGCCACGAAGAAGACGTTGATCTTTACGGACTTTGTCCCGGTGCTGGAAGAGGCTCGTCGGGTGTGTATTGAGAAGGGGTATAACCCGGTGGTGGTCTACGGTGACACGAACAATGAATTGGTGAGTATCATCAAGGATTTCCGTAGTAACGTTGACATTAATCCACTGGTAGCAACCTTCCGCTCACTGGCAGAAGCTGTGCCTGTAACGGAGGCCAACAACGGAATGATGTTGAACAAGCCTTTCCGTTTCCATCATTACAAGCAAGCTGTGTCCCGTATGCACCGCATCGGTCAGGACGAAACGGTTTACATCAACAACTTCGTTCTGGATACCGGGAATGAGCCGAACATCTCCACCCGCTCAGAAGACATCATGAACTGGTCTCGTGACCAGGTCGATCAGCTGATGGGGTATGATCGTTACGGTTCAACGGTCAATGTGCCAGAGGTTGCTGACGGGATCGGACTGGAAGCGCTGGATGAACCACCGTTTGACCCGGACGAAGGATTCCTGTCCAGTGGTAACGAAGCACTGTATAACTTCATGGAGGCAGAAGGGTTTATTGTCGAAGAGTTACCGACGGCCATTAAACCACCACGCTCTAAAGCCATGAACTGGTAAGTCAGTAAGACAGGGATGTCATCTACATAGCGAGGGTCTTATGTTAGAAATGCTTGTAGGGGGTGGGGGTAAACCTTACTACCCGAAATCAGGACCCGGACCGAAGTCTCTTCAGTACGGCAACGAGCAAGCGGGTTACTTTGGTACGGTAGCCCAATCGCAGCTTTTCACCCCCACCGAAATTTTCAATCAGTTGAACATCCCACTGTTAGGTCCGTCACTTGACGCCAGTATGCTGTGGGGTAAGTTCTATTACCAGGGGACCATTGTTTATATTCCAACCCGACCGGTTAACACTACTGCCCAGGTATTCAGCTGGGAGTCGTTATACCAAATGGGTTTGGTGTACGGAACAGACAACGACGGGGCTTATCCTTCACCGGTATCGGCACCCTATAACCAGCGTACACTTATTGTGAAAAAGCTGGAGAACAAAGTTGCGGGCTTTAAAGTGCGACTGCCGAGTGCGGGAAACACCGACCCCATGACAGCAACGTTATCCGCAGCGGGTGAGTTCAGTGTGTTGCTGAGCAACATCATTGCGTTGGGTGTGGGTGCTGGCACAGGGAAATGGGACAGTTTAGACACCACGGTGTTTAATAGCACGTCCTACGAACTGTCACTGACCTCGCTTTTAAACAGCACCACGTCTGCATTGTACGGTCGTGGCCTTACCAGCAATCCAGGGCAGTATTCGTACAGTAATCTATCAAAGACAGGAACCGCCGCCGCCATTTTGTGGTGGCCTGTTTTGCAATATATAAATCCCGATGAAAACTTGCTCGATTTGATCAACTTTACTACCCAGTTACCGCAGCCAATGGCGGTGGATATGTTACAAACCACCGGCGAGTCAACCGGCGGTATTCTCAACGCGTTTAACGTAACGTCGTCACCTGTTGCTAAACCGGCACAGGCCTCGGCAACGTACACTGCAGTGGTTTCACCGGTTAACCTTTATCCGTCTGTTGCAGGTCCTGCACCGCGGGTAACAAAAGTCACTGCCGAACCACTCCAGGGACCCGTCAACATTGTAGTGAGTCATGTCGACCCCACCCCGGTCCTGAAGGTTGATAACCCGATGACTGTGTTTAACCCGTTTGCACCGACAGTGCGTTATGAACCTAAACCACTGACCGGTCTGAAACTCGCCGACCAATAGAGGTAGCCATGGCAATTAAATTAAGTTGGACCAACCGTAACACCCAGCCCATCACTACGTCAATCTACCGTGGCGACACGCCACTGGATCGCAATAACTTGGGCACCCCATTGGTGGTTCTGTCCAACAACGAAACCAGCTGGGTTGATGCCACTGCGGCGCAGGGTAACACGTACTACTACGTATTCAAAACCAGCAATGGCAGTGAAACCATTACTTCACGTAACCAAAAGCAACAGGCGGCTGAAACCCGCGGTCCGGGTTCGAACGTGTTCCAGTATGGTGACCGTGAACTGGGCTTGTATGATGTTATCGGTGCGGATATGTTTATCAGTGCCGCTAACCTTAATACCTTGGTGGGTGGCGCAGTATCTGCCATTGTTGCGAATACCAGCTGGTACAAGTTAGCCCGTAAAGGCAAAGTGTTTATGGTGCCAGAGCGTGTTATTGGGTATACCACCTCGTATAACGCCCTGAACGCATTGGGATTGGTCACGGGCAAAACGGTACAGATCAACGGCTTTACCTGGAAGGTGCGCCTCATGCGCGGCTGGCGTGAAGCTGACTCTACCGTGCCGTTGCCTTCTAACGCCTTGAACACGTTCGATACTGCAACGTACAGCCAAACCTGTGAGTTCAATGATTTTGTATATCCGATGTGCGCACCCACACCTGTTACGCAACGCCTGCCTAACTGGTCACAAGTCGGGGTAGCGGCACTGTACTCGAGCTACGGTAACTACGTATTGATGCAGGAGCTGAGTGCCGAAGGCGACCGCTGTTTTGTACGGCTTATTTCTGGGATCGGTACCAATGAGCGTACGAAGCTTTCAGCCGGCTCTGTGACCCAGACCGTCGTGCCGGGTACGTCGAACACAAACGTTGGCTGGTGGCCGGTGTTAGAATTGGTGGAGGTGTAGCATGGCAATCACTGCTAACTGGACAGCTGTATCGGGTTCCACCGGTTATAAGCTGTATCGTCAGGCTGGTGCAAAAGTTGACCTCACTAATCTGCCAGCCGATGTCGTGTCCGTCGCCGCGGACAAAACCACGTATCAATACCCTACGTCGGTGAGCAACACTCTCTACTACGTGGTGGTGGCCTCAACAGATGCTAATGGGCTGGTGACGTTCTCTGATCAGATCATGATCGGTTACTATCCTGATACCGGGCCTGGGCCGTCTACGCTGCTGCGGGGTGATTGGTCATTCGGTTTCTTTGGTGAAGTGGCGGTGACCGATGTGGCCTCACCTAACGAGATTTATGCATCAGCCTACGCCTTAAAGGGGTCGAGTGCGTTATCACCACAAAACGCCTGGTCGGTGTATTATAAGTGTATTGTGGCAGGGCGTATCATCTTCATTCCTGATAATGCATATGCTAACAACGGACCCACCTTTGAAACCCTTCGTACCGCTGGTTTTGCGTTAGCAGATTACAGCTATGAGGCTAATGGTGTCAAGGTTGCGCGTAATGGGTTTGAGTTTGTGACCCGTGTTGCCCACGCAACTGCCGGTCCGTTGACAACCATTATCGCTGATCCAACAAAGGCCACGGACGACATCAGTCGTTCTGAACTGGGTATGTTCATAGCGCTGTTTGGTGGTCCTAACGCGCCAGGTGCAGTTCCTGCCGTTGCAGGTAATGTACCATACACCAAATACAGACTGGGTGATTACGCAGTATCGACATACCAAAACACGCTACCCACCGACACCTTTATTAACGCCCAGGGTTCAGGGGTGGTTGCTGCCGCGGCGGTCTCCTCGGCAACGGTATCAACGATTACAACCGCCACGTCGTCACGCGCTAACCTTGTTCTCGAACTGCTGTTCTAATAGGAGGGCTTTACCATGGGTGTAAAACTCACCTGGCAGAATCGTGGTACCGTGCCACTGGATTCTATTCGCATTTATCGTTCAGCCACCAAAACCGGTGATTTGGTATTGATTGACACCATCGCGGGCAGTGCATTGACGTATGAAGACACCACCATGCCAACCACTAACCGGGTTTATTGGTATGTCGTTGCTTCGGTATTGAACGGCAATGAAACGTTGGGTGCTCGCACACCACTGGGTCATTTTCCCGACACTGGGCCTGGGCCGAAGAACATCGCCATTGGGGATTGGGAGTTTGGTTACTTCGGTGAACTCACCGCCGATATGGCCTCCGTACCTACCTTTGATGAGGTCGCTTCAGCTGCGGGATTGAACCGGTCAGCTGACACCCCCACTAAAGTACGTAAGTGGGTGGTGGGCGGTAAGATCATCTATATCCCGAATGCAGCCATCGGCACGTATACACAGCCTAACATGCTGACGTATAAATTGATGAAACCGTTTAACTCGGACAGTGCGGCCGTGTTATCCATTGGTAAAGGCAACTACGGATTCAAAGTCCGGATACCACGCTCTTCCAATGTGAACGACACCGCAGCCATGTCAGACATCAATGGCGATAGCAGTAAATACAAAAGTGAACTGTGGGCCTTGTTTGCGCATCATGTGAATCTGGATGCAGCGTCGGAAGCCAGCCGTTACTTTAAAGGGGCGTTTCGTCTGGGGGATGAGACCAGTATATATTCGACATCAGGTCGTATCTTCCTGGGTTATGCAAATGCCACCACGTATAACGCCTTGATTTGGTCACAGTGGTCCAGTACGTCATCGTACCCATTGAGTAACTCAATTGCGGCGTACCTGGTGTATGAATTGGATTTCGGTACCACGTAAGCAAAAAGAAAAGACGGCATAAAAGTAAAGACACCCTCCCTGCCTTGCGGCGGAGAGGGTGTCTTTTTATGCTGGTGAGTCTTTATCTTTTTATGTTAAACGGCTTCAGCTAAATACGCTTCGCGCAGGGTACCAAGTTTGGTGTTCCCATTTACGCTTGCGCCTGAACCGTCAACGATTTCCACTTCAATGTCAGAACCAATGACCTGAGCGATACGCTTACGCAGCGTGGACAGGTTATTAGTTTTGGCACAGCGGTTCTTGAACACGTCGGCGTAGTTTTCACCCGTAAAGGCTACTTTCTTTTTCGCACCAACGCGTAATACCACACGGACGCCTTCACGATCAAGGACGCTTTGTTCTACCGACTCAGCGGTGATGGTTTTCTTCAAAGTCATGAGGTATTCCCATTATTAGAATAAACAGGTTGCTTGTGTGTAATGGACCACCCGGTAGGTGGTCATATACATTAGTCAGAACTCATACTGGTCTTGGGTAAAGCTAACCGATACAAAGCCCTTACGCGTGGCCAACGACAGATGGATCCGTCCGTCTTCATGGAGTTTACCAATCCGCAGTCTTACTTCAGCCAATTCTGGATCTTGTTGCAAACGATCAATGAAGCTATCGCGATAATCCGCATAACGCATCCACGTCTGCATGAAGTCGCGAATCCCTTTGATGTAGCGACACGGTGACGAGGGCATCCGGGTCAGGATGTTGTCATCCAACAGAAAGCGATCCCGTTTATTAGGTACACTACGATCATCGTGCAGTTTACGAACACGAGACATGAATTTGTCCCAGGCCGGCACTTGCGTCAGAGGGGCGTGGGTGCCCAGAGAAGTCATACGAGTTGCTACATGCATAGGGTGCTCCAATTAACCAGGAATAACCAGGGTGACGTCTGCTTCAGCGAACATGGTTGCTGCAATGATCTTCTTCACACGCTGAATGTGCATTGGATCAATGACATACGTCGCACCACCGTTTTCTTCCAGACGCACGTCACCGCAATCCATACCCGGCATTGGAATGACGATTGGATCCTGCCGACGTTTTTCCAGTGTCACCAAATGACAATATTCAATCAGCGACTTTTCGAACGCCGTGTAATTGAACGTCACTTTCTTTGACGTGTGATAGTGCGTGGAGATGATGATGACACTATCACGTTCCAGGATCATCAGGTGACCGAGTTTACGCGCATCGTACGGGACGGTGGCATACTGCGTCAGCATGATCGGTGCAGCACGATCGTTTACAGCTTTGCCGTCTTCGCGGACAGCTGCTTCCAACTTGATCAGCGGGGTCTGGTCATATTTCGCAATCAGCTCTTCACGACGTTTCGCATCGAGCAGGAAGTTTTCAAGAACGTAATTGTTCTTCAACCACACGGTGTTGTTGCTCAGCAGCATCACACCTTTTAATTGGGTTTGAATGGTAAATGGATTGCCAGTAGCTTCTTTCACTACGGCGGTCGGGCTGGTCACTGCTACGGGTTTAGTCATTGGGTACCTCAAAGGGGAAACAAGGGGATGTTGACATCCCCAGTAAGTTTATTTACGGGTCAGCACATAACGGCTGTACGGCAATGGCGGTGAGACTGATTCATCCTTGAGATCTTCAGCCAGGATGGTAACATCCCATTTGCCATTGATGTCACTGCCGGTCAGTGGGAAGAACACATCCGCATGGGTGTCGTCACTGTGGATACTGGTGAGATACACTTTCTGTGTGTCCTCCATGAACAGATCATACACTTCACCACCACCGATGACAAAGATCTCTTTACCTTTGGCCACGCGGTTAGCCAGTAACAGCGCTTCTTCTTTGGTGGTCACGCACAGCAGGTTGTTGTAATCAACTTCATCGCCGCCGCTCAGCAGGCTCAGGTCAGCATGTTCTTCCTGGTAACGCATCACGTACTCAGGATCACGGGTCAACACGATGTTGATGCGGTTTGGCAGTGGTTTACCAATTGACTCAAAGGTCTTACGACCCATGATCACAACGTTGCCGGTGGTGGTTTGGCGGAAGAACTGCAGATCTTCCTTAATACGCCACAGCAGATCAGAACCAATCCCAATGCCATTGGTCGGACCCACTGCAACAATCGCTGACACGGTTGACTTGTCCATGTCCGGATCGCCAAACGGCATTTCTGCTTCAGGCTGTTGAATAGGCAGCAGACCCAGCCCTGCACGGATACGCTGTTCGTTCTTGCGATACACCTCTTCCGCTTCTACCGGACGCTCATCCAACCCGAAGGTAGTAGAGATCTCCAGTGAAGAATCGGCCGCGCCCACAAAGAAACGCATTTCAGCACGGATGGCGTTTTGCGACTCCATGTAGGTATGGGTGATCATGCAGTTAATTTCAGGGTTGATGCTACCACGAACAGAAACGGTCAATCCATCCGTTAACGCCGTGAACTCATGCAGACCGAACATGTCGTTCAACATCTTGTTCAGATTCTGAGCGAGCAACGTACGCGTAGGAATATCCATCACTTCCATGTCGCCGTAGTTGACACCCAGGATCAGTTTACGATGCAGCTCCAGCAACACATTGATCAGACCGTACTGGGTCAGGTTGCTATCCGAGAACAGTTCTTCACCACCGTCACGCAGAACAGTCAAACGTGACTGTAACGTAAAGGTGTTGTTTTCCGCCACCTCATACTGGTAAACCACGCCATCGAAGAACACACTGCCTACCGTGTTCATGGCAACGTGATCATTGGTGGTCAGACGACTGTACAGTTCGTGTGGTGACGGTACATGTTCGCTGTGTTTGACTTCAATCTCCTGCCACGCCTGCCCTGGGATCATGTAACGAATGGTCAGGTCATAACCGTCAGTGGTGGTCACCTCAACGTACAGGGTTCCGCCATTAACCGCCTCCGCCACATTGAGTTTGACATCCAGCCAATCTGCGGTCACGAAATCGTGCTGGCCGGTGGTTTGGTGTAAGGTGTTCATGACCAGCGTCAGAATGCTTTCGGCAAACAGATCGGTTGGCTTAACGTAATCACGCTCAAACAACGCTTCCAGATAGACGTAGGACAGGATCTTCTTGTCGGTCCAGTGGATCGCATCACGGTCATGCACGGCACGCACCACGGTGTCATTCACATAAAGAATGACCGGCGCAATTTCGTTGTCCTCTGGATTACGGACAATCGTCAATACCTGGTCGACAGGCGTGAAGTTTAATTCGTTGCTCATAAACAATCCTTACGGGTATGGGTAATGGTTAATGGGGTTACATGAAAGTAATGTAGGCACAAGACTATTTGCGTTGTGCCAGGAACTCCACTGCACGTAGCACGGTGCTGTAGATGGGCTCACTGCGATACGGAAGATGAAAGCCGGTATCTGGCGTAAAGTCAGCAAACTCTTTATCAAAGAAGTTCACAAACGGCAACGCATAGGCGTGATCTTTTTGATACGCACATAACTGCTTTGCCATGTTGTCCCACTCTTCATCGGTAATGGCGGTTATACCGTGGTCGTAATACAACCCGGCATTGACAGACACCGCAGAACGCAACGTCCGAATGCGCCGCACAGCATCGTCCACGTTAATGATGTTGGCTTGGATTTCTTCATTAGAAAGCCCCGCCACACGCATTCCTTTTATATCGTGTTCGATCAGCCCGTTGATATGTGCGACTGCCTCCTCGATAGTAGGGAATGTGTTCTCCATGGAGATCTTCACTTTTGGTGCGTGTTTGTGTTCACCCGCCATCAGCTTGTAGATCTCGTTAGGTACACCCGTGGGATGCTGTTTGCTAAACTGGTACAAGGTATTCCACTTCTCTTCACCGCTAAGTGAAGACGCGACGTACCAAAGTCGCTTCACCGGCTGGTCGAAATAGAACATGATTCCGTAGAACATAATTACCCCACGGGTTTGGTTAAGTCATACAAGACCTGATGAACACCTTTCATGCAGATATTAATGCACGTATTAATGTTCTTCGGTAAACGTGCCAACGCACTTGAACCGGGCTCAGGTGGCGGTGACATGGTTGAGGGATGAATAGGAACATAGGGGAATTCAACGGTCATCGCGCGTTCATGATCCTGAGCATCGAAGACAGCATCAAAGCGATCTCCTATCCGGTTCATTTCCCGCTTCAACTCTTTTTGAATTCCCACCATACGCTCAGCTGTTACGTAGAGGTCGTAGTTACACACCCCCACTAGTTTCAGCTGAGGTTCCTCAGGACACGTAACATGAAATAACACACTGTACGCAATTGCTTTCATGTCATATCCGTTAAAGCAGTTCGGATAACGTAGTGCACACCCAACCATCATCTTCGGTGTGTGACACCACAGGTTTATTGTAAAGCAGACCCAGCGCCTTGAAGTAAATCGTGCGCTGCATGTCATAGCTCATTGTGTAACGATCAAATTCACCGTGTAAGGCTGAATTGATGTCGAATGGCTTGACAAAACTTATTTCGGTTACCGGCTGTACGTTATGGAGCAGGACTTGAATTGCATCCGTTTCATTGGGTGCGGCAACCACACCCATATACGTGCAGCGATCGTTATCGATACTTTGACCGGAGATCCAGTAACTCAGAAACTCCGGCGTCGGTATCTCACGCAACATGCGATACAGCCCCGCTGATTCATCGACTGCCCAGCGGATATTCCACAACTTTAATTCGGTCATAGTGTCCTCCATATAAAGAGTGGAATTAGTCCGCGATTACATGTTCAGTACGATGTGGCGGAAATGACTGACGAAACGGTGCTGGTCGGTCTCAATACAAATCCACTCACTGTGGTCCGTAAAGAGTTTCACCTGCAGCTCCATCCGATTGATTTCCGGGCAGATAGCTAAACGAGCGCTGGTCGCAAACTTGTTCGTCTTCAACGGGATAATCACCGCATCAAACGATTCCAAGTAAGGGATCTTCAAACTCACATGTTTGTACCACTGCTCTTTGGTGTAACGGTTACGAACGGCATTTTTAACCACCCGCACACGTTTCTGACTGTGGACAAGCTTGTGCATTTCGAACAGGTTCAGGTTGTCCGTCTGTGTTGCCACATACTGGGTGAAGCTGCGAAACATGGAAAGAAACTTTTCACGGTCAATGCCCAAGTCGTCCAGATCGGGCAGTATCTCATGGAACGACACTTCGATCGGGCACGGGTTGACGTAGTTGGGTTTGATTCTCATAACGCACCTTCAAACGCTGGGAGTTCTTTCACCGCACGGTAACGCGCCTGCAACACCGGGATAGCAGCTTCGCACTCGTACTCCGCGACCTTAGCGATGCAGTGGTGCAGTTCCTCAGGCAACTTGAGACCGTAACGCTCAACAAAAGCTTTCACCAGGAAGGCCCCGTGGGAGTCTACCGGCATCCATTCTTCACACGCTGAACGGTACTCCAGCTCATGAATCGGGTCCAGGTCACCACGGCTCCACTCCTGGTTAGCCGACGTACCTTCCGGATACCCTTCCGGATACTGGGTGTCGTAGTCCACGCCATCGATAAGCATCCAGCAGTGGTTACGGTTAACCAGGATCGCCACGTTGTAGTTGAACTTCTCGCGCAGTACCTGACTGGCAGCAATCGCAACCAACCCACAATCGCCGCTGTTGATGGCTTTCACTGTTGCGGAGTGGTCTTCCAGTTGGCGGTCGGCGTTATACGCAACCCAGCAACGAACCAGGTCATTTAATACGTTAGCAATGGTGCTCATGGTCTTTCCTTATTTAGTCAGGTCCAGGCCTAAAACTTCGGCGATGAGGGATTTGTTCGTTTCAAACACAACGCCCACATCGATCTTTGGGTTCTCGGTCATATCGTGTTTAATGGTAACGCTGCGCTCAACGTTACCGTCTACTACTGTGAAGGTAATCTTCTGTAAGAAGCCGGGGGCGGCACGACCCATGCTGTCCAGGAAGATAGAAGAGATGCGCCAGTGAATTTCCTTTCCACCAATCTCGATGTTATCGTTATTGATGTACTGGTTATCAACAATACTGTTTAACGGCTTCATCGCCGCTTGTGCTTTGACGAGGTCAGCATCCGTCATCTTGTAATGCAGCTGCTCCATCGCGCCATGCACCACAGCCTTACGCAGCACGCTGAGATAATTCTGCGCAATGGAAGCTAGCCGATCTTCTGGCAGTGGGAACTTGTACGTGTCTTCACGACCAAGCAAGACATCCAGGTCGTCGTTACCATCAGGACCTGGAATATAAGCCACCGCTTGATAGTACGGTTTTTCCGCATCCATCTGCCACATGTCAACAGTAAGCCCCTGCTGGTTCCGTGTCAGGAGTTTAACGTGATTGCCTTTGTCTTCCATTGGTTGGAACTGTAACAAGGTAGTGAAATTGGTGTTCATTTGACAAACTCCTGATGGTACGTAGCGAAAAAGTCGATCATCTCATTCCAGGTTTGCTCTAACCCGTCGTGAATGATTTTGGACACCTCAGAGCTGGAATCACCGATGTTGTTGTAACTCATGACGATTTGCCAGCTGGGGTAAAGTTCAGACGATAACTTGGTTCTGCCGGTGGCGGGGTCGACATCAAAGGCCCAGGATAACAGAAAGGAACGAATCTCCGGTCGATAAAGACCCCAAGCGTCCCGGTCCAGTTTGGCCATGAACAATTCAAAGGCGTCCATTAGCCAGCCGCCTTCTTTATTGATGACGAAGATGATGTTGCGCTTCTGCCGGTCGCTGTAGTGCTTCATGTCATTGCGGGCTTCATATTCACCCTGAGTATGACCAGAGCAAGACCACGTACTACACACACCGGTGAACTCGTTGAACTTTTTCAGACTTTCTACAATACGCGGATCAACCCCATTAAGGTCATTTGCCAACCAATCTTCCCAACGCTGGGTGATGGTATCAAACTGCGCGTCCGTTACTACGTTGAACATGCGATTCTCCTACGGGTAAAGGAACTGCCCGCCTAAGCGGGCGTGGGTTAACGGTTACGCAGTAAATCTGCCAAACTGTTCAGCACAGCCGATTCAGTGTTAACCGGTTTGTGACGAGGCACGCGCACAGGAACAGCTTCCAGAATATCCTTGGCGCGTTCAGCAATGAACTTACTGTCCACCACAATCTTCGTATCCTCAGGCATGTTAGACGCATCATAGCGAAGCTGGTCAAACAACACACTGCTGATGTTAATGAGTCGACGCGCACCAATATCTTCACCACGCTGGTTACAGTCAAACGCCAACTGAGCAATGTCTTTCACTGCTTCGTCAGTGATGTCGAAATCAACACCCTCTGCACCCATGATCGTTTTGAGTTTGGCGATTACGGACCCATGCGGTTTGTTCAAAATCTGATACAGGGAATCTTTGTCCAGCGGTTGCAGCCGCACGTGCACTGGAAGACGGCCCAGTATCTCAGCCGGGACATCGGAGACCTTGGCAATGTTGAACGCACCTGAGGCAATCCAGAGAATGTTAGCCGTGTTGATACGAAAGCTACGGTTCTTAGCACGATTGTTACCGTAGTACTGTTCCCGCTCACCCTGCATCGGAACGTCCAGCGTTACCCCGTCCAGATAGGGGAGTAAATCACGCACTACACCAATGTTACCGACGTTACCACCAGACTTATCAACAAAGATCTTGTCAATCTCATCAATGAAGATAATGCCACGGTCTTCCACCAAACGGACAATGAAGTCATCTGGGATATCACCCGAAGGTCGATTAGCAACCTTGGCGGTCTTAACCAGATCACCCCATTTGGTCTTATGGTATTTCCCCAATGCAATGGCAATATCCTTTAACTTATCCGGCGCCATTGCCATGATAACGTTATTGACGTACGACTCGGTCAGTTTGGGACGACGACTCAACCTTGAGTAGTAACTGGTTGGTAGTAGCGTCTGCAGGTGATCAGCAATGGCCTTGTCTTTCAGTCCCGCCGCTGCAATACACATCGCCGCAAAGTTCTGGTAGATGAGGTAATCACCCGTTGCTTGAGCGCCACCAAAGTTTAACCCCATCTCTTCCATTATGTCGTCGAAAGTAGACTTCTTCTTCTCAACAGGTGACGTCAGTCGATGATGCAGGATGTAACTTGCCGGCACAATCAGCTTGTTCAGCTTGCCGGCGTTAGACGCATCTTCTACCTGTGCGTAAGTCAAACCGGCTGGGTCGACCTTAAGATGTTTGGCAACGAGATCCTTGTCTTCTAAGAACAGTTTGCGTGTTAACCCGCTCACTGCTGCAGAAGGTGCAGCAGCTTTGCTTTGTTCTTTCCACAGGCTAGGTGCGATACGTACAGCTTCTGTAACCAGATCAGAGAGAATGGTTTTCACATCCCGGCCAAAGTAACCCACCTGCGTGAACTCAGTGATCTCTACTTTGATAAACGGTGCGTTAGTGAGTTCAGCCATCTGGCGGGCCAGCTCAGTTTTTCCCACGCCACTTGGTCCAATCATCAGGATGTTGTTTGGTATCACGTAACGCCATTCCTCACCGGTATTCTCTAAGCGCAATGCGCGTTCACGGTAAGAAACAGCAATGGCGCGTTTTGCATCCATTTGGCCAATGACGAACTGGTCTAAGTACTGCGTGATTTCAAATGTAGTTTTCATACACCATGACCTATTGTTATCTGATAGTTCACAGGGGTTGCTGACACATCCAGGATGGTTAACAGGATACCCGTGTGTTGAATAAGCGCAGGTTGCAGATGCCGATATAGACGCAGAAAGATGTCGCGACCTAATGGGTCCCAGGTCTGCATGTCTTGTTCCAGCCGTGGATAGTGTAACGGATTGGATACTGCAACCAGAACGTTCAAAATAATCGGACGCAGGTAATCGGTTTTCTTTTGATTCACCGCCAAATCACTGCTGAGTGGAAGAACTGGCAGTAAGGGGTTGGTAATGTCGAAGATCGACCGGTCCATTCTGACTCCTTGATCATTGAACGCTATAAATGTAAAGGCTTATGTTCAGGGTTACATAAAGGTAATGTAGGTATAAAAACATTTAGGCGGCATAAAACCAGGGACGAGCCCTGGCTATGCTTATTTGAAGATTGGGTGAGGTGGGGTGAAGGTAGCGCTGTAGCGTGCAAAGTTGTATAACCCAAATTCAGGCATATACAAATCACCCGTACCACTGTTTGCTTTACCAATGGTAAAAGCCGATAACCCACCGGACAGATCAAACACCCCGTTGAAATCAGGCAGGTTATAGGTGGTGCCTGTTCCAGAGGCCAACATTTGTTGTACACCGTCGATGTAGAAGACGCAGCGGTTGTTCTTACGTACCAACGCGTAGTGATGCCAACCGTTTCGCAATGAAGTCCCGGTGACGTTCGGGCTGAAGTTACCGCCATTACCCAGATCGATCCCCACCTGCATACGCTGACCATAACCGCCGTTGGCCACGCGAATGGTCAAGTACTTACCGTTCTTAAACGTGAGCAACAACAGGGGGTAGTAATCGCCCGGGATTGTCGACATCCAACACCAACACTCCAGGGTAAAATCACTGGAACCCAATGTGTCAATTGCACTTAGCGGTGTCACGTTAGCAAAAGTACCCAAGCAACGTAGGCTTTGCGTGTACCCACTGATTTCTGCGCCCGAACCATGTGCGGTAATCACACCACCGGAATAGCTGGTTACTGCCGGTGTACTGGTGCTCTTCCCCTGATCAAAGTTAAAGCCCATGACCGGGGTGCCTGGCACAATACTCCCCCTACTCCTCCCCATAATCATTTCTAACATCATCGCACCCCATTGTTTACATCTACCGTTATAGAATTTGGTCAGCATAAAGGCAGGACCGAAGCCCTGCCCGTATGATCAGTAGTAACCCAACAGTTTACCGTGATGGTAGCGACACACAGCCACGTAGCGGTCATTACCGCCGACTTCAACCTGTGGACCGTCCTTCACCGCATCCCCGTGTTTGTCCAAACGAACAACATGGGTGGCTTTGCGACAGCAGTTATCGGGTCCGCCACAAATGGTTTTGGTTTCCGTTAACGTATCGGCGATTGACAGCAATGCGGCAGACCCTGGGAACAACTTACCCTGGAAGTCGGTACGCAGACCAAAGGCAATCACCGGGATCTTAAAGATGTCAACGATGCCAGCAATGTCACGCACTTGTTGCTCCGTCATGAACTGGGCTTCATCAATCAGGATGCAGAACGGGCGCACCTCACGAATCAACCGAGAGACCACATCCATCAGCACGCTATCAACATTGAACAACACCGCTGGCGCCTCTAACCCAATGCGACTGGTGACTTTTGAAACGTTCTCACCGTCACGTGTGTCGACACTGGGTTTCAGAATCAAACACGAACGCTTGAGCTCGGTATAGTTGTGCCATACCTGGATCAACCCCGTGGACTTACCGGTGTTCATACTGCCGAAACGAAATTCAAGCTTAGCCATAATGTGATCCTATTTCTCGTTCAGCAAATATTTGTTACTGATGATTTTCAGTGAGAAGTCGCGGGTTTTGGATTTAACCACCACACCTTCACGGGTACCGGACTTGGCAAAGAAGCGAGGGCCTTCGGCGTAACGCAGCAAGTCTTTCATATCCACTGGCAAACGGAAGTGATCATCCAACACCGGCACATAACTCAGACCCACCCGCTTACAGACTTCGCGGGCTTCTTCAGGCAACAATGGTTCACGACCGTTAACATAGACGCGATAGACAAAGAACTGCTTTTCATCCATACCTTCATAGTTACCCTGAATACCTGGCCCAACAACCTCACCCTGTACGGTGTACGCAACGCCACGACGTTTGTACTCGAGCTTGAGCTTCTCCATGATCGCCCAGTTACGTGCAGTCTTCAGGAATGAATCACTGTCAGCTTTAATGACACGCACGAACTTCGGTGTGCCAACGTTGATGAAACGGGACTCACGGTTGAGTTTGATCAACTGTTTAATCCAGTCCAGACCGAACTTGCCTTCCGGCTTTACAAAACAACGCGGCTGAATCGCTCGACGGTTACGCAACATCAGAAGACCAATCCAACGACGGATAGCTTTCGGCCAGCTAAACACGATGTCTTGCTGTTCGATCTCTGTGTTACGTGAACACACACCTGTAACCAGACGGTCGCCGTCTTCCATGCTGTACACGGTCATGGACTCACCATCCAACTTAACCGTGACCTCGAACTCTTCCCGGTTCGCCACTGCGTGCTTATACATCGTGGAGGCGTTCTGTACGCGGTTCTCCTCAGACTTACGCAGGAAAGCAGGGAAAGGTAGCGGTTCAGGCTGTGGGCCCAGGATACGCAGCGCCAGGCGGTGGAACCACCCATACTGCACTTCAACTGGGTTGTTGACCTTGGACTCAGACTTGTCGTACTTCAGCACACCCAGCTCTTCGGTACAGTCATCACCTTCCACTTTACCGGCAGAGGCCAGTGCCACAGGAATTGGGACCAGCAGACCCTGTGACATCTCTTTACGCAACTTGATGGATTTGATACGGCAATACGTCTGATCGTTGAACGTCTTCAGGTTATCGCCACGCTCTTCCAGGAACGCGAACTCAGGCAGTGACGTAGGGACCAGAGAATCAATCTCGCAGTACAACGCCCAGTCACCTTTCTTGAATTCGTCAAGCTTGATACACACCTGCCAACCGCCGATGATCGCCAGTGACAAACGATCGGCATTGGGGTGGGGTAATACATCATCAATTTCCACAATACGGGCGAGCTGACGAAACTCTTCTTTTACGGCACGTCCTTCACTCATGGTGGTAGTCTCTTTTAATAATCAACAAAAGGGGTTGCAAGACGCAAGACTTCTTCAGACGATAATTCATCTAAGTCAGAAGAAACAAACCCATATTTAAATGTCTCGGAGAACGCTTGACCTGCCTTGTCATCGTCGCCGGCACAAACAAACCGATAAGGTAACAGACACAACTGTTTATACAGCGCGTCAGAAACGTTACTGCCTAAAACCGACCAGGCGTTGAACCCTAACCGGTGCAGTGCACACGCTTTGAAAACCGATTCAGTTAAGAATACGGTTGTTGGTCTGTTGGTTGTTAATTTCATACTCCACAGGTAACTCCAAACCCCACACCAACTGCGCGTTACCGTTCATGCGAGTAAAGTACTTCGCTTCTTTTGGATTGTTAGTAAGCGACTTCTTCGGTGCATCCGGGGTATACGTCTGATAGCCTTTTAATTTGCCATCGAAATCAAACAATGGAACCGTCATACTGGTCTCGGTCAACCAGGTGGTCGGGTAACGCTCTAGGTCATAACCGCGCTCCCTCAGGTGTTGCTGCATGGTTAAAGTCATAATACACTCCAGAATCGTATTCGGTGAACTGCTTGAGAAACATCGACTCAGATTCCACCCAGACTTTGCCCGGTGGATAGTCGTACGTCGCTGTCAGGTTCTGATAAACAATCATCGGTACCGAACAGTCTTGACCGTGGGCTGCTTTCGCCAACACCTGAAACGGCAAGCCAGAGGGTGACCGGTATACGTGACCAACGGTAATGTCTGAAATCATAGGCGGTCCTTAATGGGAATAAAGGCCAGGGAAGAACCCTGACCAATAAGTGTGTGGTTATATATACCAATGAAGTATGTAATGTTTTACAAATTCATCAGCTCGTTGGAATGAGTTCAAGGATGCCAAAGACGTAATGCGTGGTACTACTGCCGGACAGCGTGGCGCCCAAACACTGGTTAATCCCGTTTCCGATAGTTAAGCTTACCACGGCGCTGCTGGCATTACCGTGCTGCGTTAACACCGGGCTAAAGTTGCTGATGAGTGAGCTTGTACCAGCGTGAAGCTGAGCCGGTGCCAAACCTTGCGCAATGGCCGATGCTACCGCTACCCACCCCACAGTGAGTGATGAGATCATGGATGCTTCGGAGAACGAGGTTTCACGGACGATGGCGGTTGTCATAAACACGTTGGTTCTAATGTCACCGGTTTGCTGTGCCTTAGGTAGCCGGGCGTAAAACTCGTACGAACCAAACACCACTTTCTTATTCTGCACTACAGGGGTCGATCCAGCGGTGGTGGTTGCATGTGGCACTGTTGCCTCACCCGTCCCTAACATCGCCCCGGCGTTGTAGAGTGCGTTAAGTGTTGATACCGGTGCCTGGGTGGTTTGTCTGACTGGGTTGTTGGGGATAAACAACACTTTGCCGTTACACGCCATTTTGTACCAGGTGGTGATCGATGTGGTGTATGCGGTGCCTGCCGGGAATGCGGCTTGCATATCGGCCGAGGAAACGAAGTCAGACACGTTGAGCGTGCCGAAGTAACCGAACTCCATGTTACCCCGTGCTAACACCTGAGGGCCGGGACCGGTATCGGTGATTGCACAGAAAGGCGTTACCGTGCCAGGGATTTCATCCGACGCACTCAGCACAGCATTAATACGGTAGTAGTACAGCACGTTGTTGGACGCACTGCTGTCGACGTACGACGTGGCAGTATTTGCCAGGGTAGTGAGCAGCGCAAGGTTAGTTGGTGACGTCCCGCGGTAAACTTTGAAGTTAGTGACCCCGGTATTGCGGTTGGACCAATTTAGTGTAATCGCCATGATTATTCCACCAATTCTAACAAGAAGATTGTGATACCAGTGACGGCATTACCAACAGGGTACCAGGTGATCACACCGGTTGACGGGGTGCGGCCATTAACATACCCGGCGTTGGTCTCACGACAGATGATCGCGATACTTTTGTTCTGGTTGCCCAATTTACCCAGGGTTTCGCCATCCATCGGTGCCAGCTGGTTAAAGTGACACAGGCACAGTTTAATAAATTCGATATCGTAATCCCCGGCGGTGGGCCGGCTGGCATTGTCCCAAGAAGAGGGCATGCCTTTGGGGAGTCTGACTAAATAGTTAAAGCCGTCGAAACTTACTGGCAACCCGGCGTTGTTATTCAACAGCGAACCAAATGAGTTGTACGACGACGCGATCAAGCTGGTTGTTATTGGTATCGCAACCACGACTTTACCGTTGTAGGAGAACTTAAGTCCAGCTGGCAGGACGTTGTCAGCGATTCCTGCAGTCGGCATACCCAACTGGGTCAAGAGTGAAACTGTGCGACCAAACGATACGCTATCAATAAATCCGTACGTGTCATTCCCCAGCACCACTGTTGGGTTGCCGTGACCACGAACATACTGTGCGACCATTGGGTAGTTACGGGTTGAGGTTCTAACACCGGCCGACACAAACTCAATCACGTAGTAATACGTGGTGCCCAGTGTTACGTTGGTGTCTTTATACGTGGTTTCACCGCTGGTCAACGTCACCAGTGGCGTACCCAAATTCTTACGATCAAGTTCAGCAGTGCCACGGTAGATGTTCGTTGTAACCGCACCACTGTTAACATTAGTCCATGCAAGGTTAATAAACATAATTATTTGCTCACGGTTGGAACGATGGAATAGACGCCGGCGTTACCTGCATACACATTAGAGGCACTCGTCACGACAGGGCTGGAAGCAGTGGACACCAACGGGACTGCAGGTGTACCCATGACAATAAGGTCGCCTGGTGCACGCAATGTAGTGGTGGTCTGGGTATCGGTAACCACAGGCTTTGCAGACGGGTTCGTTAACTTGACATTCAGTGCAAAGATCAAGTTCTCATCAGGGCGAATCAATTCCAGCGCAGGCGTCCAGCTGAACGCATTGCTGTTTGCATAGAACTGACCGGCGTTCGGCGTCGCCACTTGAGGGTAAGCGTGCACATTACCCTTGCTTATCAACGTCTGTCCGTATGTCCAGTGATAGTGGATATCCGTGTTGGCATTTAACGTATCCCACGCAATACCGTCTGTAGGTTGCCCATTCATTAAAATGTGACTGTACAGTTTATACTGTTCGGAATCCTGAATCGTGGTGGTCGTGACATCGGTTGATGACGCTACCACGGTTTGACTGTTATCCGTAAGCATACGGATTTTAAATAACCAAGAATCCCCGTTGGGGTCGGTCCATTCAATGTACTGCAATTGGTTCACTGCGGTCAATGCACCTGCCTGCGCAGGTCCTGGACCGTCTACACCAAAGATGAATCCGGCGTTGTACATTGCTGCATACGTCGCCGTTCCACCCCAAGGTCCGTTTAGGATAAACAGGATCTTGTTATTGAGTACCGCCTTTAACCACCCCGGTGTTGCATTGGATGTGCCGGTGTAGGCAGAGGTGTTCAGATTACCGACCGCTGCAATCTGACCCAGGGTTGGCATGAGTTTGGTATCAATGATGCCTAACCAGCCGTCCGTCTTGTTGCCACCCAGGATTTGTTTGTTTCCTGGGCCAGAGTAAGGGAGAAAGGCTTTTCTATTACCCCCAAAGAGTATACTTTCTATCATGGCGTAAGCGCCCCCGTATTCGAGTGATGATACATATCATCAACCGGCATAAAAGGCAGGCCAAAGCCTGCCCAAGTTGCTTACAGGTGCTTTTTCACAAACGCCAGAATACCTGCACCTTTATGACCAAAGTCATGCCCGGCAACCTTCAGGATATCGAGCACTTTGTCTGCAGCGTCATCATCGTTGGATGAGAATGCCTTTGCCAACGCCGCAGCGTCATCAAATACCGGACCCAGATCATGACCTGCCGTTACCAGCAAACCTTTTACGGCATCCAGCAGTTTGTCGGCGCGTTCAGTCAAGGCTTCCGTAACCTTATCTTCAACGCTTTTGATTACCGCAGCAACGTCAGCTTTCGCTTCGGACACCACCACCCCAACAACGTTCTCTGCTGCTTGTAGTAATGACGCGGGATTCTCACCCACTGCCGCTTCTACACGCACCACCGCCTGCCCTACCGGAGTAGGTGCTGAATCTACCGCAGGTGCTTCTGCCACACCTTGACCTTCAGCGACTACGTCTGCCATGTTACTATCCCCATGCTTGTTAACGAACTTGCGATACAAGTAGTTTATTATTGTCTCGAACATTTTACTTCCCTCGACTTACCTTGCCGTAAGACATAACATGGCGGCATAAAAGCGGGACCGAAGTCCCGCCTTATATTACACTGCGTCTTTCTTCAGCTGGATGTAACGGATCTCGGATTTCGCCCAAGCTGCTGAGCTAACCAAAACACGTACAGCCAGGTGATCGTTCTTGATCTGACCTTTCAGTAACAGATGACCTTCGTTAGTTACACCAACACCAGCCTTCTGACCAATCGACCACTGCTCTGCAACGTCGGTTACATTCGTCAGTGCTGCAATCTCTTCGTCCGCCATTGGGGCAACGTCTGGACGGAAGTAATAGCAGACACCGGCTTCAGCACGGGTCTTGCCGGTTGCATTGATCACAGGGATCACATTACGGGTATAGGCTTTCAACTGCACATACACCATGAAGGAACCGGCACTGACCTTCACTGTCTTCACAGCCAGGATCGGTGAGGAACCACACGGCATGAGTGTTGCACCCACAACACCGTCTTTCTTCTGCTGAACACGAAGCAGTGTATTACCGCCACCTTGACGGGTATCATCAATGTCATTGAGGTTAGCCCCAACAGACAAGAAGTTACCGGTGCCGATGAAGTTGATGTCAATCTGGTCACCCTCTTCAGGTGAGTACCAGCGACCCACACGGAACCACTTCGGTGCTGCTGCAGAGTTGCTGATTTTGTTACGGGACATCATGGTACCTGGGTCGAGGTAACCATCGATGAACAGACCGTGGTTACTGATATCAACACGCCCACGCTCCCACAGACTCAGCCATTCAACCACAGCTGGGTCTTCCTTGTAATCGATAGACGAGCCTGACTGCAGACCCGTTTGGTTTTCAATCAGTCGAGCGTAAGTCGCCTTGAGCGGGTTCTTACAGTCTTCCATATTGAAACCGTTGATGATCCATTGTCCGTTACTGATATCACCTGGGTTCTCGGTGTGTTCAATCCATCCGTTGGTGATAAAGGACTGCGTACAACGTGGCAGGTTAAAGACTTTCCCACCCACGCACTTCTGTACGTTGAAGTTACTCATGTCAATGGCGGTAGAGTGATCCCACACTCCCGCAGCACGACCAGACCACTTAGCGGCGATAACATCACCGCGGCACTCTGAGGCGTACCACTGATGCAGTTTGGTATCCAGCGTATCAACCAGCTGAACACACGTACCGCCAATCTGTTCAAAGCGAACAGAACACATGTTAAAGAACTGACCACCAATGATGGTGTTGTTGTAGACGCCTTTATTGTTCGGGGCAGCTTCGGTAGCCTTGCCTCGGAAAATAAAGTTAGCCAGCTCCACTTTACGCGCCGCAATATCAACAATGAAGTTGCTATTGGCGTCGGTGTAAACAATGGTGCTGCTCAGGTAACCGAAGTTAGTCTGACCGCCAGTGAGTTTAAACAGGTTGAGTTCATTAGGGAATTTAATCTGAGAAATGAAGCACTCGCCAGCGGGGTAACGAACGCCCACGCCCTGCATGTTCTTCACACTCCAATTGTACATGGCAATAGCCGCGGCTGCCGTATCAGTCACCCCATCCATCTTCGCCCCAAAATGCGTGACGTTGATAGTGTTAACATCGTGACAAGCACGGACCCACCGGAAACCATTCCCAGCTGCCACCATCCCGCCATCATCGGTACCTTTACTCAAGTAACCAATGAATTCTCCACCACCATCGGTAGAGCCGGCGTTCCACCCTTTAAGCGAAATACGCATACCGTCTTTCTTGGGCTTCAATTGACGCAGAGCCGCAAAGGACTCGACCTGGCCAATCATACTCAGGGCATCGCTGGACGCTAACGAATCAGCAGACAGATTGTTTTTCAGAAGATCGGTGATCTGGGACAAGGGGAAGCTTTTCAGCGTACCGTCTTTATCCTGGAATACCACTTTACCGCCTGCATCGGCGATATCCTGAATTTGCAATACAGTGCTATTGTCGGCCATGATGTCTCCGCTTAGTAAAACAAGTTAAGTGTAGTGAACGTAGTGTTCATAGCATACGCCACTTAACTTATCAAGGCCAGGTCACCACAACCTTACCGTTGGTGCCGTTGGAGCCAGATGAATTTCGATTACCAGTCCCTCCGGGTGAACCTAACCCGTTGCCGGCATTTGACCCTGCGCCACCTGCCAGACTGTTTCGGCTTCCGCCGCCTCCTTCACCGCCCAACGCAGACCCCTGACTGACACCATTAATCAATAGCACCAGCGTTTCCCCTTTGCCGCCGTTACTGCTGCTGCTCCCACCGGTTCCTCCTTTACCCCCAGAGAAAGAAACCACGTCCCCTCGTTTGAGTGTTTTAATTACCGACACTAATTCACCATTGCCCCCTTTACCCCCAGGGTAAGTATTTGTTGATCCACCAGCCCCTGCGCCAGCGCCGTATAAATTAAAGGTCACGTCTCTTGACACAGTGGAGACCCATGTGTTGTTGTAGAGAATCGTTTCATTGCCGGTACCTGGCTCCGCAACAGAACCACCTAATGCCATTATTTCCATCATGCAATAGCCTCTGCATTTTTAGGTAGAATATAGGATTTATCCGGCATAAAGGCCAGACCGAAGTCTGACCCGTATGTTTAGATCTTGCAACCGCCGCCATCGCACTCGTTAGAGGCTTCAACGACTTCACCACCACCGGCTTGTTTCTCTTCTGCAGCACGTTCTGCTGCATCCAGATCCAGTGAACTCAGTGCGTCGATGTTGAAGTCGCCATCGGCGGCTGGGTTATTACCTGACATTGCATTTTCCTCTCTTTCGTATTGTTGCTGAAGTACAGCTTCGTGTTCGGCCTGAACCGGATCCCAGGTATTGGTTTCAACGAGCGTTTCACCAAACTCGTTAGCTGGGATGAAACCTGGGATCTCACCACGCTTACGTTGCGGTTCAGCTTCATCCAGTATAACATTGGTCGGCTCAACCTTACGCATTGCGACACCATAATGCAGCACCACGTCACTCAGTGAAATACTGCGCACATAGTTCAGGTTAGCGGTTAGGAGCTCGCTCTTAATGGTGTCAAGCATCCCCAAGATGATGAGTTTATCACGCACTGGGTTGTGGCGGTGACCGTAAGCTTCTTTCAGCAGTTCAACGGACTTAACGAAGTCCAGTTGTGCTGGATTGCCTTCTACCTGAGTCTGCTCACTCAGACCGACGCTGATGGGGTCAAAGCGTGCGCCGTTGATGAATACCTGCGTGAAGAACTCCTGCGTTAAAGCAGGCTTGGTTACGTCGGTCATAATGGGTTCCTTAGACAAAAAAAAAGAGGAGCCGCAGCCCCTCAGGTATAACATATTAAGATCCGATGATCTGTGGGGCGTCTTTGGTCGGTGTATGTAACACACCTTCAATGACCACTTCCAGTTCACCGGTTGCGAGTTGGTTGAAGGTCTCAACCACTTTCAAAAGCTCGTGCTCACACAGATGCTTGTTCGCGATGTGACGTGCAACTGCTAACACCTGCTCAGGTTCTTTACGGGCGTTCACGATCTCACGACAGCAATTGCGAATCGCCCGGTTAGGTTGGCCACCGTGTGAGATAGCGGACGCACGTGCCAGCACCAAGTTGTCCAGCAGTGACTTGACTGCTTTCGACGCAGCGTCGTTAAAGGTAACGGTGTTATTCATTTACCAATGGCCTCAAGTAATTTGCCAATGACATACGGAGTCGCCTGTTCCTGCATGCGTTTCAGAATACTGTCTCGAATGGTGTAGTCATCACGGCTAAGTGGTCTGGTGCGGCCCTTCAAAGAGTCCAACCAGGCGTCGTACTCGTCAACAGTACCGCGTAATGCCAGGAAATGCATATTCAGCTCACGTGCTTTACGCGCATCCGTTTCAGGGAGCTCCGGAACAGAAGGTACCGGACTCGCACCCCCCAACACCCTGCGGCGGTCTTCATCGCAAATTGCTTTAAGTGCAGTATAGTTCTCGCCATCGCGCAGTCGTGTGAAAGCATTCACTATCGTCAGCACACGTTCACAGGTATAGGGTGAGATATCTGCCGCCAACGCCATCTTAATAAAGGCATCGACGCGCGCGGAAAGCTCATCATCCCGCCCTTGGACGTGAGCATAGTAATCAACAATTTTACTCAGCAACACAATAAGACCAGTAGCCTGAATGTGATAGTTTTCTTCCTGGGCAATTTTATCAAATTCTTCGCGGTCTTTGGTCAACAGTCTTTCTAAGCTCATGATACTGTTCCTACAAGTAAAGGGTAAAAGAAAAAGCCTGGGACGAACCCAGGCCTTGTACCTTACTGCGGTTGCTGCTCACCATCACGGAATACCGTGGTGTTGCGCACATCGAGGCCATCAATAGAGATGTTGTTGCCGTCGACTTTCAGACCGAGCTTCTTCTCTTCCAGGTCGAAATCTACCTGGGTGATTTTGATGAGCAACGAACCGTTCACATAAACCAGCTCATCTGGACCGTTGCCGGCTGTGTGATAGGCTTCTTCCAGACCTTCGATAGCCGAGTTTGCCAGTGAAAGCGCACGCTTGATATCGCCGTCGAGGTCTTCACGGCTAACGTTAGCGTGTGGGACGAAGTTGTGGTTGACTTTTACATCAGCCGTGTTCTTTGTTACGCTGTTGTTGAACAGTGCGCTACGCAGGAAACCTGAGGCATTGAGGAAGACTTTACGACCATTGGTATTGTCGTCCAGACCTTGGTCACCCGACAGTTGCACAGTCAGACGAGGAGCCCAGGCGCCAGCACCACCCACTTGAATATCCAGCACGTTCAGACCGTCAATGGTAATCGACAGGTCGCGCAGATGTGGTTCAGTTTTGTTCAGTTCAGCGGTGGTAGTTGCGGTTGAGGCAGTAGTTGTGGTCATGGTGGTTCTCCGGTTTATTGGTCTAACAGGTATATGAAGTACAAAGAATGTTAAGGTTTACAACAGTACAGCTTACGGGTGCGGGGGTAACCCTAACGCAGTGCGCAGGGTCATAGCAAATACCATAACAGCAGTCATTGTGCAGACCACCCCAACCGAGGTCATCCACCAGGCAACTGAGTAGCGACGGTCATTATTACGTACCGAACGCCAGCCCATACTGGAATAGCTGAAGCACGTAAAGCTACCCGCGAATACCAGGATCATTACTACGGCGATTAACTGAGTCATGATCAACCTCTTATTTAAAGTGAGTGTACAGGGTAGAGATCAGCCAGTAGAGGCCGAACACGATAGCGCTCAGATTGGCTTCCAGTGCAACAGTCAGCGCACGCTTACTGTCGCCATCGGCAAAGCTGCGACCCATGTAGACGATCAACGTTGTTATAACCATGACGATCAAAAACACAACACAAATAAGCAGGTTGACAGGATAGTCAAGCATAGGGTGTTCCTCACAAGTAAAGGTTAATTATTTTACACAGATACACCTAGGTAATGTAGCTATGTAAAAATCTGGATTACAAAATTTGCACGTTCATCAAGTCACCCAGCCAGATACCAAAGCCGACCATCATCGCCATCAGTAACAGAAGCCAAGCTAACATACCACGTAGAGATTGCCGCGTGGCTAATACACGGCTTACCACCAATGTCGTGGCCAATACAATCAAAACAAATGCAAACACAAAAGAAAGCATGACTACTCCTGGTCGTTGTTGTGGTACAAAGTGCCAAGGAACGGAAACACCGGCCGGTTTACAGGATCGGTTTTCAATGTCTTGGCGATCTGCGCACGACTGTGCATCATCTTACCATACTGGTAATGAATGTGTGGAAGAATGAAAGCAATAAGCCAGCCTTCATCCACGTTATAGGTGCCGATGTGTTTTACCACATCTTCCGTGTAATGGTGCGGCGGGGTTGCGACATAGTCATCCTCACCCATGCTTTGGATGGTTGTCCAGAACCAGTGTGCGAACAGACCAGGGAACCCATGCGAAGCAAGTATCTCCGGTGGCGGCACGCGACCCGCGTCCAGGTACACCAGTGAGTCACACCAGAAATTAACCAGGTCCGGTGTGAAGTCCAACCCACCTACTTCAACATAGAAGGGGCGTTGTAAACTAAACGCCTGACGAATCTTACCTGGGTCATCCCCGGCGCTCATGATCTCTTTGGGTGGGCCTTGCAGTAACAACACCACAAACGCTGCCACTTGCTGAATGGTTAACATTATTCAAGTTCCCCCTCATTAGGTTTGGCAGGGTTGATGTGCACCATACCCTGGTAGATAGACAAGCGATCACCGCACCATTCGGCAATCCGACGCAGGTCATCTACATAAATGATGGCCGACCGGTTCTGGACACACTGGTGTTGATCACGGTGACGCAACTCCATGGGTTCGTCCAACAAACGCATATAGACCACGTTAAGTTCATGTGCGTAATCACCAATAAGCATCATGCGGCCGTCTTTGGCTGTGGTGTACGAATACCCCGAGTTATAACCAGATTCCTTGGGCGGGCGCGTCAGGGCGACAGTATTGCCGGTACGTTTGAGACCAAACCCAAACAGTTCACGACAACGGGCATCTACCAGTTCTACGTAGACGCTTGAGGGGAAGTCATCCACGTTCACACGCATGATAGCCGACCCCCAACCCAGTAAATCATCACCCATAGTGGGCGGTGCCATGAGATCAGCCAATTTGAGTTCTCTGTTTGGCTGGAAGATCGTGATGGATTCACCGCCGATTAACTTTAACACAGCAGCACCAATGGTTTTGCTCAACACTTCAGGTAAGACGGTCATAACAGGCCCTTATAAAAAGAAGGTGGCGCGAATAAACGCCATGAGGAAAAATAACATCACCAGGAAAATAAGGCAGGTTGTTGCAGTGCGGTTAAGATCAAAATACCCTGCAAGTTTGTAGGAGACCGCCACCATGACGATCACCACCAGAACAATCATTAAGAACATAACCCTCCTTAACGCCGGCCGACAGTAATACTCTCCCGGCCATTACGTTGTGTTTCAGCAGCACGTTTACGGCGAATCTCCGCTACCGCACGTTCTGCATCGGTGGCTTTAATCAACCACAACTTAGTGAACCCTTTGAGGTTACCCGGGGTGTAGTTGAAGTGGTTTGGTTCCAGTGCCTTTGCAACCGTAATAAGGCGCTCACCTTCTTGACGACGCGTCTTGTGGAAAGCAACATAGATGTGCTGTGCTTCCATCTCTTGCAGGATACGGCGTTCGTACATCTCTGCATTGAAATCGTTGTTGGCAACGGGCATGATAAACATGATAACCCTGACAGACCCAAAAGATGAGTCCTCGATGGTATTAATTAACAGAGACTGATGATGGACAGGGTTATTGCCCAATCCATTCAAAATACGTTCGGTGACGAATTTAACATTAGACATGGCGCTGTCTCCTAAAAATGGTATGTAATGCAAATAGGGGATGGATCATGTCAGATAACGTTGTGTTACCCAATATTCCATTGCTGTACTTAAATCACCGTGATCGTTTCCAGCTGACTGAAGATTATGTAACTCCGGAAGTAATTGTACCGAAGGGGTTAATCACTGACGGCGGTACTATCCCTCGTGTGTTATGGTCCCTGTTCCCGCCTTACTACAAATACCTGCCAGCGTGTATTGTGCACGATTACATGTATCTGTTAGCCATTCGGGGCGTGGGGACAAAAGCAGACGCGGACTGGTTGTTCAAAAAGAACATTCAGCGCTGTGGTCTGGGTGCAAGCTATTGGTGGCCCATGTACTGGTTCGTGCGGGTGTTCGGCAGGCCTTCTCTGAAGAGCCATGCTGAGCTTCCTACGAGTCTCGTCGTGGTGCCTGATTTATTAGTCAAACCGGCATAAGACCCAGGTAGGTACCCGCAAGGGCGCCTACCTGGTTTATGACGCTTAAAGCGCTTTCGCACCTTCCATTGGCGGCACGTTATTGATCCACGGTCGTGCAGGACGACGCGGTGCAATGCGGGTACGTGGGTACTTGCTGGCAAACGTCCAGTAGCCGTCTTTGACGTTACGGATAGCAGGCCAGTTATTCAGGCTCTCACTCGCACGCGCAGCATGCGGATAATTACCGTAGCCGCGCAGGAACTCGGTTGAGCACGTGACGGTCTGCCCTTCACGCCAGGAGGAATGACGGATCAGGTCACCTGGGTTCGCTTCTAAGGCGATGTCTACCAGACGACTGTATTGCTGTGTGTTTTGTTCCATGAAGATTGTCTCGTTAATGAACCACAACGGTGTGTTCAGGCTTGCCGTTTTCGTCCAGGTAAATGATGGTTTCCGGCCCAGTGAACCATTCCACCGGGTTACCGTTAAATTGACAGTGATGCAGTTCGCGCATGCGCTGAGCACGGTACTTCGCCCAGCGACTACGGAATTTACCAAACAAGTTGACGACAGTACCCACGCGGTCACTCATCCTAATTGATGATAACGAAGCGATCGTTATCGCGATCGAAGGAAACACCTGCGCTGTCTTTAATCAGGCAGTTTCCATTATCAAAGGCGGCAATGCCACCCAAATGGTTGATAGCTTCACACGTCGACACCGCCTCCTGGCGATTAAGGCCTTTGTTCCCCAGTGCAATAATGATAATACCGATGATGATGGTGGTACCACTTAAATTGCACGCGCCGCGGTAGAAGACGAAGATGCCGAGTAGGATTGCTACCCATAATAATAGTTCTAACATAACCGACTCCTTAGCTAACGTGGAAATGGGTTTTGATGTCAGCCACGGCTTTAAACTGTTTCATGACGCTGTCGAGCTTGCGCATCAACACTGACTGCCCGTCGTTGCTGAGGTAATAACTCGGACCGGTGTTCTGCTGCTCTTCCAGCATTGCACGCATCTCTTCAGTACAGAAATGCTCCTGGCAAATCCAATCATTGCCTGCGCCCTCCCGCAATTCAATGTAGAAGGTTTCACGGTCGGTAATGGTGATGTGGTCATCGAACATCAGGTGGGTGTAGAAATAAATCACACGTCCATCCAGACCCATGCTAGCAATACGGAAATCGTCCCAGCGTTTGAGCTCGGTCTCACGCATCAGGATCTCACACAAGTGCTCAAGCGTCATTGTGAAACGCAGATCACCAAAACGCCCCATGGGGTAAAGCTCGACGATCCCGTTGCGCAGCTCCCAGTAGACCTTACCGTGTGTTGATTCAATTACAGCCGTCTCGACACGCACTTTGTGCGGAATTGACAGACACGTCTGTTTGGAGAAGATATTGGTAAACCCGAGGTTGTTGAAACGGATAAACTGCGACAACTCACTGAGGTTGTTCTCGCTGCACTTGATGACCAGTGTCTGGGTCAGTGCATTGACCAGTTCCATTGAGAACGAACGATTAATAACACGTAAAGATGAAGTCATGGTAATTTCCTCTGGGACTCAATTGCCCCGTTGAGTGTGGATTATTTCTTTCTGTAAACATACCAGCTGTCGTGGATGCCATCAAACTGGATGGCGTATTCATTTAAGAACGCCGCATCAAGCTCTTCAAACTGCTCGGGCTCTTCAAGTGTTGCAAAGAACTCATCACTGCCGGTACAACCACCCCAGCTCTCGCCCTGATAGATGAGGTATTGACCCGATACCATTTTGCTGACGGTTTCCATCCCGTCATGCGGCCAACTCAGCACGACAATGTCGTACTGGCCGACATCGTGATCACGGACGTCGCAGTGGATCACTTTACTGCCGACATCTTTGTAACTACCCCAGTGACCATAGCCGTGTGACCAGTTATCAATCGCCGTGACTTTGATACCGCGGTTTCGCAGGCAATGACTCAGGTAACCAGATCCTGCACCACTGTCCAGCACACGCTTACCGCGCATGAAACCAGCCAGACGACTAATCACTTCGGTAGGAAGAATAACAAACCCATAACGTGGCACATACTTATCACGTGTCTCCCAGCCACCGCGCCAACCCTGACCGTTAAGCCAGTGTGTCCATTGTTTGTGGCTGAAGGTACGATCATGAATGGGTTGACTGAGGAATTTACGAAATAACTGCTCAGTGCGTTTTGAGAACTGCTTTTTACTTTCCAACGGGTAAGGGTAAAACATGGATTAACCTCCTGACGAATGGGAAGAGGATGCGTGTGCTGACACAGAGCGACCAAACCCACCGCGGGTAATAGTAGACGACGTAGGGCGAGTGACAAACGCACTACGACTGGTTTTGAAGTTACGGCCTGAGATAGCACTACCGTAGTTCTTGCCTTGTGCGTCAAAGGCTTGACGATACATCTGGTTACCTGGACGACTGGACGAGTACAACGGCTGTGCATAATGACTGCCGGTGTTACCGTACATGTAACCATACGGATAAGGCATCCAGTGAGTCGAACTGTTGGAGTAGTGACATTGATCACTGGAGAAGTCCTGCTCACAATCTTTTTGACTGGCGTACTTCGGACCGGTACGATCGGCTTCCCGCATCGCATTATCGTAAGCAGACTTACACTGTGCCGATTCAGACGGATGGGCACGACTGCAATCATCGGCGTTTTTATACATAGCGACATCCTGATCAGCCACTTCATCACAAGCCACTAAGGCGCCTGTGGAAGCAATCACGATCATGGAGACCTTGCCAAAATGCCACGCCTTACGAAAACGGTCATGGCGGATGTTCTTGGTTCTTTTCATTTTAGTTATCATCGTTACCAGGTTTACCCTGCAGGAAGTTCTCGACATCGATTTTAAGCATGTCGAGTTTACCGTTCAGTTCCAGCTCGGAGACCATCGCACCGCTCAGATAACCTTTGAGGTATTCGTCGAGCTTAAGCGGGTTAACACGCTCACCATCCATCACCATCCCGTGACGCTTCATGTTGGCAACAATCACAGCAACATCAACTTCAATCTCAACAACAATCTTCTTTGACATGAAAAATCCCCTGCGGGTTAATGGTGAACGATTAATGCGTCAGTCTTGGCCGCAGCCATTGACCAACTAATGGAACGACTGATCTGGTCGGTGAAGCGACCCTTCTCATCCACAACGATAAACATCGCGTTGGAGAGTCCTTTGGTCATGTTCTCAGCCACACGGGGATCGTGCGGGTAAGTACGGAATTCGATACGCTCAAACTGCTCTTTGCTCAGGTTCTCCTGAAACAGGGCTTTGAGTTCACTGCGACTACCCACGTCCGCAAAGACAACAGGTTTTTGGTCTGAGTCAAATGCCGTTTTAACATACGCAAGGTAAGTTGCAATCATGACGTTGCTAAAACGGTACTCGGTTTTAATCTCTCTAATCATACAAGTCTCCGGATATAAGAAGAGGGCCGAAGCCCTCTAGGTATTAATGCTGAACAAACAACACGTCGGGGTTACCAACCGCTTGCATCACAGGTGCCATGATGTCAGTGTAGCGGCCTGTGTCATCAACAATGATCCAGGTGACATTGGCGGCACCGCGTCCGAGGTTGTTAGCCTCACGTTCACTGGTTGGGTAGCCAACAAACCGTATCGCGGCAAAAGACGTTTCGTCAATGAAATGCGGTAAGTGGTCTTTGAACTTCTCCTGATTTTCCGGAGAGGTGGCAATGAACACTTGACGACCTTCGTCCTGTGCGCGGGTGATGCGCTCCGCATACAGCTTTAACATATCCGCATTGAAGCGGTAAGCGACTTGTTTGACTTCGATCATGTAACCCCCAGAGATTACTTGTTTAACCAATCGGTCAGATAAATACGGGTGGTCGGCTTGGTGCTCGGGTCAGCCAGTGCCGCTTCAACCATTTCACGGGTGAAGTCAGACTCTTTGACAAAAGTCCCCTGGACCATTAATCCTTTCCGTTGCCAAATATCGTAATAGGCTTCGTGCAGACATTCGGCCAGTGTCCAACCATGTTCCAACGCGACGGTTTCGAGGGTGTACACGACATCCGCTGCAGACTCAGCAACGTCCGCCAGGATGAAACCGTGCATTTCACTTTCGCTGTCAGCTTCGCCGGCGTCGTAGTCGGCCTGCTGTTCGATGTAGCGCGCCGTGTTAGTCAGACCATACAGCACTTGAAGACTGAAGCGTTTCAGTCCTTTTGCACGATACAACGCCTTAGCGGAAACGCGTTCGTTTTCGTTCAGCACGGTAACGTAGTCTTCCAGATTGATATCCAGACAACCCACGGAGTTCACCAGGCAGACAATGATGTCACCAATGTCGTCTTTGAGCAGCGGGTACTGACGCTTACCGATGTGGGTCCAGAACTCACCCGCTTCAGTCAGGCCTTTGATCAGCTGATCGAGATCGGTAGAACCACCACCGATGATGTTACGGTCGGTTGCCCACTGACGGATCTTCGCCATGTACTCCGGCACGGTTTCCAGCGGATGGACGTTGTTCTCTTTAATCGCGCCATCTTTAATCACGACGTTGCCCAGGAAGCGAGACGGTCCATTTACCGGCGCTTCTTTGTAGGCGGCGGTCACATCGATGGTGACTGACAGACCGGACACTGGCGCGTCAACGATGAAACCATTGACGATCTTTTTAACGATAGCGACCGGGTCGGTTGCATCATGAGGGATGTTGATAACTAAGGTACCGTTAGACTGTGACATGCGTGTTCTCTTTATTGGAGTGGTTAAAAGGTTAGTCTTTTGGAGACAAGTCAGCTTCGATCGTGATGCCGGTCTTAGCCACCGCTTCCATCACGACCAGGTATTCTTCTTCGCCTAGACCGCCAGTGTGATCCATGCGCTGGAACAGCGATGATAGGTTCTCACCAACTTTAACTGGCAGGGGTGCGAGCTTACCGATGAGCGTAGTGCCGATCAGTGTGCGCTGCAGTTCGGTGCCACCTGAGAAGTTCAGGGTCAGTGGACCGGCTTCTTTTGCTTCCGCGTGAGCTGCGGCCACGGTGTTCAGAATGCCGCGAATCATGGCATCAACCGCCTGGATACTCCCAAACACCACCAGGTGATCAGAGCGCAGACCCGCACCGACATGTGCCATCCAGTTCTGGAGAGTCCAGTCTTTGCGTTCGCCCTTGCCAAAGTCCAGACGGGTCACAGCGTCCATTACGGCCAGTTCCCATTTAGACTTGTTCGCTTCGTCACGTTTAACTTCCATTTCCCAGACGTGCGTCAACCACAGGTTCAACTTCCATTCGCCTTCTTCGGCATTGAAGCTGTAGACCACTTCATCGGCAACCAGCGCGATGTCGTTGTCATCAGCATTAGCCGGCAGTTCTTTCTTACTGTCGACCTTGGCAGTGAACGTTACTTCGTCGTTGCCGTACTCAAACAGATTCGGGTAGCCGGTAGGCGGTTGTGCGTTGATCATACGGGTTTATCCTTAACAGGTGTGGTAGACGATTTCGGGTTGATCGGGGAACGACAGATGGTTGTCAATCCGCATCCGTCGATCAGTAATGAACGTAGGGTTTAACGCGTCCAGCTCAGGCTGAAGATCACGATGTCCCAGGCACAGATATTTCGGCAAACGATGACCAGTGATTCTCAGGATCACGTACACCTTATTGTTGAGTATGGCATAGTCACCATCCTCTTTGATCTGATATGCTTCCAGAATCGACATGTTGTCAATTTGTGGACGGCATTTACGGATCAGCTGGCAAAGCTGATTAAACATGGGTTGATCAATGTTGATCTGTTTTGTGTTGACAATCATGAATGGCATAGTAACGCCCCAACAAGTTAAGAATTACACACCGACTTTGTGCGGCACGAACAGCGAACGCATCCACTTCCAGAAGCTGAAAGTCGACAACTCACGATGCTTATCAAACGACTCATCATTGATGTAAATTTTAGCACATGCAATGCCGTCGAATTCGTAAGCTGCAAACAGGTCAGGATGTTTGCTCACAACCGTCAGACACGCCACGTTCAACATTTTCTTGATGTTATCGCCGTACAGGATGTCATCGTAAACAGGCACGCCATCCAGTTTCAGTTTATCAATACGAATATCAAACCAACCCATGTTAGTATCGATGCTGAAGGTAATGTTGTGATTAGACCCGCAGCCATTGCCTTTTATTACGGCAGCTTCTAACTCAGCAATGGGTGCATCTAACATAGCCGCTAACGCCTCGGCCATGCTTTCACCCAGCTGCTTACCGACACGGTGATAAAGGGGTTCTGGTTGTGGTGCGGCGTCTCGCAGTGGTGTGGTGCGAGCTTTAAGATCGGCAAATTTACCCATAAAAACCTCTGGTTTGTGTTAAAAAATAAGGCCAGGGAATTACCCCTGGCGCTTATGCCGATTACTGATCGTTGTCAGCGTCTACAGGAGCCCGCTCGTCAACATGTGCTTCTGCGTTGACGTGGTCAACCACCACTTCGCTTACAACGACTTTACCGTTAACAATCTTGATGTTCTTACGCGGTTTACGCAGCGTCGCCGCCAAAGAGACTGGCTCAGTTGGCAGTTCTTTGAATGCCGGCATACCGGCAGTTTCACGTGCAACCACCGCTTCCTCTGGTGTTAACAAACGGAAGTCAATAACCGCAAAACAACGACCTTCACGCATCAACGCCGGTTCGATCTGTTTGCGATCGACGACGTTGGTGAGGAAGACGACTTTACGTGACGTGTTGCTTGAGATACCGTCGGTTTCATTCAGCAGGTTACCCATCAGTGTGTTACCCATGGTGCGTGGTGCGATCAGAATATCCGCATCCTCACAGATGACCATTGGAACACGCGGCTCTTCTTTCTTTCCTTCTACTGTTACACGGAAGGCTGCAAGCTTTCTGTCGAACAGTTCGGCATCCAGCAGCGGGCTGCCTTCAAACAGATCCGCACGTGAACGCGCTTCAGCACCAGCGATTTGTGCCATGTATTTGTCACTCGTCTTAAAGACAAAGTCAACAAAGTCACGGTCCGCAATCACGTCGGTTTTCTTGGCGTAGATTGGCAGAATGTGCAGCAAATCAATAGCCGCAGATACAGCAGAGGTTTTACCTGTACCCGGAGGACCTGACAGAATCAGTACGGATTCATCCGATGCCATGAATTGCGCAAACAACTCATGCACTGATCCACCCAGGTAAGGATAGTACGTAGGTTCAGCGACACGCGGTGTATCGATAGTGCCACTGATCATCCCCAAGGTATCACCGCCGCCACCCATGATTGACATACCACGGGCAGGGTTTTTCACCACCTCATAATACGGTGTGCGACTTTCGGTGACTGGATCGATGTTGACGTTCTCCTTCATCAGGTCCAGCAGCTCGAGCGCCAGAGTCTCAACGCCCGCAAAATTGATTGTCAGATTACGGTGACTATCCGGTGCTACAGACAGATGACCAATGACGCGATTGCCCTCATCCAATGCGATGAAGGTGGCATCACCTTTACGGATAAACTCATGCTTCGCCAGGAACGGCTTGAGGAAATCGTCAGACGGGAAATACTGCGTGTGATGCAGGAAGTTATCAGTATCGAAGCGCACCCACGGCAGACCCAGTGCTTCGCAGCACGCTTTGCAAAGCGCCATGTCCAGGTCCTTATGAGCCTGATCACCGTAGCCAGCAGAGTTCACCCAGCTGAACAGCAACTCACCTACTGAACTGAATACCGAATCCAGCGGTTTAACGACAGAAGTAACAGAAACGTCGGTGTTCAGATCAGAGACAGAACGCAGGGCTTTAACAGTGTTGTTCATACAGGTTTCCTTTTATTAAATAAAGTGCCGTGAAGAAGATCACGGCATTGAGATTCACCACAGTAATATAGATTTGAAACGATTTAGGATTTAAGCAATGCCATCAATTCGTCGAAACCTACAATCCGTACGTTGAGCTTCTTGGCTTTGTCGAGCTTAGACCCCGCATTGTCACCGGCAATCACCATATCGGTTTTTGCTGAGACGCTGCTGGAGACCGTTGCCCCAAATCCGGTCAACAGATCTTTGAGATCGTCACGACCGTATCCTGGGAAGGACCCAGTGATCACCACGGCTTTACCCGAGAACGGCGAGTCCTGTTTAGCTGCTTCAGGTTCAACGATGTTCAGGGTGTTTAACAGACGGGTCAGGATCTCACGGTTTGCGTCATTGTGGAAATACGATACAATGTGTTTCGCCGTAATGTCACCCACATCCCGCAATTGTACCAGGTCTTCTACTTTAGCGTTCAACAGGTTATCCATTGAGCGATACTGGTTGGCCAGCAACGCTGCCGTAGATTCACCGATACCTGTGATGCCTAACGCAAAGACGAAACGCTTCAGTTGCACCGTGCGAGAAGCTTCAATAGAAGACAACAAGTTGGTAACTGACTTATCACCTTTGCCATCCAGTGCCAGGATCTGTTCAGCTGTCAGCGAGTAAATGTCAGCCGCGTTACGCACGAATCCTTTATCAACCAGTGATTCAACCAGGCGATGACCAAAACCATCAATGTCCATTGCCCGACGTGATGCAAAGTGGGTCAGTGATTCTTTAAGTTGAGCAGGACACGTTGACTTACCAGAACAGAACACAAAGACCTCGCCTTCAAAACGTTCTGTTGGTGAGCCACACACCGGACACGTTAACGGAGGCATAACCACCTGACCATCCCAGCTTGGGTCAATCAGCACCGAGGTGATCTTCGGTATCACATCCCCTTTACGCTCCAGGATAGCACGACACCCAACACGTACACCCAGACGCGCAATCTCATCAAAGTTATGTAGCGTGACGTTACTCACCTTTACACCGCAAATACGGGTTGGGGTGATGCGAGCAACCGGGGTCAGTACACCAGATCGCCCTACCTGTACATCGATTGCCTCGATAGTGGTCTCCGCTTTCTCAGCAGGGAACTTACACGCTATCGCCCAGTTCGGCGTACGGGAGGTCCAGCCCAGTTCGTTCTGAAGTTGCAGATCGTCTACCTTCAACACCATGCCATCGATACCAAACGGTAGCGCATCGCGCCTTGTCAGCAGATCCTCGTACAACTTAACCAGATCGTAACCAGTTTCTACAATGGCGAAGAAGTTACCATCAACCGGGATGCCGAGATCTTCCAACATACTGCGTTGCCCACTGAAGGTCTGAGGTAACGACCAGTCGCCGTATTGATTGATGATGCTAGCACGACCTATCTCATCGGGATCCATCTCGATATCTGCCACGCCGTAGCAGGCAAACTCCAATGGACGCTGAGCGACTACACGGGGATCTTTGCTGCGCAGTGATCCCGCTGCCGCATTACGTTCGTTTGCATACGGCTCACCCCCTGCTGCAATGATAGGTGCGTTCATGGCTGCGAAGCCTGCCCGACTGATGTAGATCTCACCACGGATCTCCAAACGACGAAGTACAGGCCCGTTGTAATAAGAGAAATCCAAACGATGTGGAATACCACGGATTGTCTTGACGTTCTCAGTGACGTCCTCACCGAACTCGCCATCGCCGCGGGTCAATGCCTGGGTCAATACACCATCTACATACAAAATGCTAATGGCTAAACCATCAAACTTACATTCGGCTGTTACTTTTACACCCCCGTACACTTCTGACCCGTCCAGAGTCTCATACCAGTCCAGGATCTCTTGTGTGTTGAAGACGTTTGCCAGGGACAACATTGGTACGGTGTGGCGCACAGTGGTGAACGTACTCTGCGGTGCAGCAGATAATCGCGTGGTAAATACCTTACCGCCATTAGCTGCTTTCTTTTCATCATACACCACATCAGGCACTTGTGGACGACCCTGCAGGTGATAAGCAAAAAATAACTCTTGTAACTCAGTGGACATAAAAGCCTCCATAAAAGCACACCGGTTTCCCAGTGTGCTTCAGAGTGTTAACCTGCGGTTTTAATAGCGGGGATGATCTTCATGCCAGCCGAGTGTTGGTAGGATCTGTAGCCAGTTACGATACCTGTCATGCTCTCAGCGTGGTCGTCCATGTTTTTGAGCGTGTCAGTGTCCAGGTGTTCGATAACAATGTCACACGCATCCAACTCCATGGCATCCGCCGGACCCATAACCCGTTCAGGTAGCGCATCCACGTCGTGCTGTGCGTGTTCACCGAGGCGGTTGTCGAGCAGGTAATGTTGAGACAAGGCGTGACTGATGATGTCAGTGAGCTTCGCCTTTGCCACACTCTTTGGCCCCGCAACAAAGATCACAATCTTCTCTTTCATTATTTACTCCCAGGCACTATACGTTTGTACAGGTGCTGCTCATCCAACAGGATCTTGGTTTGCTTACGCACCGTCGCCGATGCCTTATCAATATCCTTGATCGCGTTCGCCATCTCTTTTTCAGCCCGTGGGGTAAAGTTAAGCTCAAAGCCTTTATCCCGTAGCGCTTCGGCGATAATGTGCTGGATCAGCGTCTTACCGCTGTTGCTCATCCCGGCAATGGTGATGGTGACACTGTCTTTGTGTGCGTTCTTCTCCTCACCTTTGACAAGCTTGCCTTCACTTACCAGCAACACCGTACCCGCTGGATCCCAGGACATTCCCTCGACATGGTCGATATGCGCACTACGGCTTTCATTACCTGGGAAGCCATTAGAGGCCACGATGTATTCACCGCGACCGTAAATGGAGTTGGCCCAGACAGGGATAAGTTCTTTCTTTGCTTTGAGGTGGTTAATCAAATTCTGGCGGGTAGATTCTGACATGTAAACTCCTGAGTACAAACAAGTAAGGGTTAACGTTAGTGGGTAGATTGAGCGTACAAGGTGTCGCCCATGATGGTCATGCTGAGACTCTTCTTATCCGGTCCGGTGATGGTCACTGAACGTTCGTCGATATGTCCAACACGCGTCATGGCATAATCCTTGGTAAACCATTTGGTGCGTGCGCTCACCAGGATGTTCTCCATGTGACCTTGCAGATCGTAGTCAAGCTCTGCATCACACATCCACACTTTTTCAATGCAACGTTTGCGTTTCGATACATAAACGATAATTAGTTTACCGGTCTGCATTTCTTTCAACGGGGTGTCGAGAAGATGGAAGTTATACGTCTTACCTGCCACACTGACTTCCAGATTGTCTTCATGCATGGGCTTCACCTTTGTGCAACTGAACGTGTTTATCCCAGTTACGCATGTCTTTACCAAGATGGCGTCGAGCACACGCGTTATCCCAGTAATCACCAATCGGGTGATGTTGGCTTTTGACGAGCTTGTCTTTCGATGCTTCAGCACTTCGAACCTGACTTGCATAAACCCACTCAAGCAGCTCAACATACAGGTCAATGGCTGTGAGGTCATAGGAGCTAGCTGGCTTTGCAACTGAATCCAGCAAATAATCCTTCTTAAAGGAACCGGGCTTACCGGACATGGAAGACATGATAAAGAAGTCCTGCAGTCCATATTGACGGATACCACACCAGGTGGCTTTGACCAACGCTACCCCCGCCGTATCTGTACTGGTAATCACCGGGGTACGACCCAGGTTCAGATCAGGAACCAGCTTAACCAGCGTACGCAATGCATACGGCGTCAGTGTAGGTTTAAGCACACCACGGAAAGTCTCTTTCGGAGAATCCGCCATAAAGATCACTCTAGGGCCAACTTGTAACAAAGCAATCTGCGCCAAGGTAGAGAGTTCTTTTACCGTTAAATCAGCAATTGTTTTCATACAGGTCTCGTCAATTAAAGTTAGGTAAAGGACACGTCTCGCTACCCTTTGCCTGAATGATGGTTTTGTTAACCGAGTCGTAGATATACTGACATTTAGTGTGGGGTTCGGTGAGATTAAAGATAGGGGTGTTATCCACACTGGTTTTATCAAAAGCTTCCAGGTTGTCCACAGTTGGTGAATCCACCCAGGTAAAAATAACAGACATGATGATGACATACACCACCAAGCCTGAAATGAACCAGGTCAAAAGACGGTTACTCTTTTTACGTTTAGTACGGCCGCCAATTGCATCCACGGTATGGGTGCTACCGATGTCACCACTGTCGAAATCGCCATTTACACGTAAAGTCATTACAAATACCTGCTGTTGTAGTTAAAGTCAAACAATGTACGGAGGATGTCAGATTTTACTTAATGCCAGTGACTTCTCTGCACGGGTTACCAGCAACTGGTTGTTCTTGTTCAGCATCGCCAAACAATCGATACAGTGTGCCATGTTGTTCCACGGAATCAAATACACTTCGTGAGTATCGATCCCGGTTTGCAACGTGATCTCCCACGCCTGGGTTTCATCTTCCGGCTCCAGGACATTCTTCACGTAAAACACCCACCCTGGATGCTGCCCGGTAGATCGCTCCACGGCTTTGGCGTAGTCCGTGCCAATGCGGAAGTGTTCTGTAATCTGCTGCATGAAATAATGGTAATTATTATCATACTCCGTTTCAAAGTGATCTTCCAAACGGTTGGTCATGGCGATGAGGGTGTTGCGAAACGAATCATTTACATGATCCAACACCAAATCATCGTTGGCATACAACACCACCGGTTTGTGGTCATTACGAAACCGCGATACGGTAATCCACAACAGCACCACAATCACAACGCCGTAGAAGGATACCTTTCCCCACTCTGCTAAACTCATCTCACCCACCTCTTTTCAATATAAAAAGAAACTACCCCTACCAGGGCTTGCGCCCCAGCAGAAGCAGTCCCGACGATACGTTAAAAACCCTTAAGCAATAACAACCCCTTCGCCGCCACGCATGAACCCGTTAACTAACTGCTCGAGTTGCTGCGAGTGGTAGACCATCTTACCTTCCATCCGGTCAAGGTCACTATTCTCAATGACCAGAGGCAGGGTGTTGATAATCTCATTGGTGTTGATGGTAAGTTGAAAGCCATACGCCACCTGATCACCCATGTCATCAACAAAGGTGGTGGTGTGACTAACAGACAAGTGGATACGCATTGCAGGACAGCGTGACGCAGTCAACATGTAAGACAAGGTGGCTTGCCACACCTGCAGATACGTTGCAACACCATCGGTGGCTCTACGTAATCGACTGATATCCTCAGTACCACTTCCTGCAGCGATACTTTGTGTGGGTACGACTGTCAGGTTAACACTGTTCAGTGCAGTGGTGAGCATGCTGAACAAGTAGGTTAGATTAAGACCTTCTAACCGTTTAATGTTGTTCTTGGCATACCCAATGTGGATCAATAACGTAAAGATCAAACACACTGTTAAAAGTGTGGTGATGATGAAGTTACTCATGATAAGGATTCTCTTATAAAAGAGTATCGTCATATAACTCGTCTCGTTAGCGTAAGCTCGCTAAAAACCAATAATGGCTTCTATACGAAGAGACAAGATTGTACGAAAATACTTAAGGATTGAGCATCACGATTTCGACCGTACACTCTAACTGGAGAAACTTCTCGATCAGGTACTGGGGTTTGATAGCCGTACCATGACGCCGATGTAACTCCCCGACTAAGTCATCTAACTGCAAATCTGCTTGCCACACATCAGCACGGCCGTACCAGACATAGTGCTCCAGGTCGATACGGTCCGTGCCTTTGGCCAATACACCTACGATGTCATCAGGCATCCGGCAGCTCAACGACCAATCGGTCATCACTACCTTCTGAATGACTTCACCCCGCGTTTCCAGTCGGTTCAACAACGCCACCAGGTGCTCCTGCACATAAGGGGCGTTCTTGACATTAACGGGCACACGTTCCAACTTTAAGTTAAAGCGTTCTACCTTGGCGTTCTCACTATCCGGGTCATACCCTAACAGACTCGGATTCTTGAACTTAAAGATAGATTGTACGGATGGGCTCATAGTAGACATAAAAGTACCTCACAAGTTAAGCAAAGAAGCCAGGACTCCCTGGCTATTTAAGGTAGTAGTGGGTTATGACACCCACTCGTCGAACCGCTCAAGCGCCACTGTAACCAAATGACTATTGGGGTACGACACAGCAGATTTCATTTCTTCAATCTCTGCCTCATACATCAGCAAGGTGTACTTGGGCATACTGTCCCAGGCATAACCGCTGACCCCGAACTTCTCACGCATATGGGTGATGGAGTCGGTAATGATGGTGCGTTTGGTTTCTTCCGTTACCACGGTACCCTGTTCGAGCTGAGCGTAACGGAAACGTACCGCACGGCGCATATACCCGTACAGGTCAGGCTTACCCCTGTCTGCTGCAGCGACCGCCTCAGAAGCGCTGTGAGAGCGTTTATGCTTCCAGGAGGCACGATGCTCTAATACGCACTCTTCGATCATGGTCACTTCGTCATACGTGAATGCATTGCGACTGACCGGGCTGGAGCACAGGAACTCACGATAGACCGCCAAAGCACCCAGGATGTGATGTTTATCCCGATTAACGTGACACTTGGTATCATGCAGTAATGCGGCTACCAGAATGACGCCTCGCCATTGCTGGAGTTCCGGAAAACGTTTGATAATCTCATCGGCATGGATCACTACCGCAATAGCATGATCTTCCAGATGCGCTGCATCGTTTAGTGCGTACTGCGACAGAGCTTTGCTGATAACACTCTCTGGCAGATAAGTCTCTAATAGACGACGGAAGGTATGCTTGCGATAAACCAGGATTGCTTCAGCGCCCAAGAATTTTGTTTCACTCATGATGGTTCCTTATCAAGCGGGAAGGCTGCATCAAACTCTGCAATGCGCTTACCGAGGGTTTCTTGTTGCTCAACGAGTTGCTGACGCACTACGTCACGATAATGATGCAGTGCCAAGTGGATAAGACGAGAACGGTTAGCCTCACCGGAGAGACGCAGCAGTTCTTCAAACTCATGTGCTGTCATGAGCGTCTTGTCTTTACGAGGGAGCGTGGGAAACTTAACCGACACCCCAACGTGTTGATTGACTTCTTTGTCCATGGATGTCACCGTTATGCTTTATCGATAAATACGTAAGTCACGGCGTCGGTCACGTCAAGTGGCGTTAGCAGCGTGAGATTATTTTCGTAAGAGAAGATACGAAGAATATCTAATACGGTCAGCGACAGCATTCTTGACGTATCATGGGTTACGATATCTTCACGGTTAAACATAGAGGCATTGGCCGGGGTAGGCGGTAAGTCAAGAAGATACCGCATGTCAAATTTGTTGTCGCATCGAAGTTGTTGCTGTTCATCTTGCGGCACGGTATTATCAGATTGACAAACCGTCAGCATCAACAGACCTGGTTGCTGAACAAACGCACGAATACTGACGGTGCCGTTTTTCAGATCCACTTCCTGATGCGCACCATTTTCCAAAAAGTCTTCAACAGCATTGGGTTTAATGTCACCGTGCTTGGAGATCTCGGCATACGACATACCCATGACATTAGCTGTGTCGACCAGGATCTGTGCCACGACTTCTCTTATCTTGTCGCACTGGCGCGCAACGGCATACTCTGGATCAATGGCTTTACGTATAAAGGTTTTAATGACACCAGGTCTCTTTGGTGCTTCATCGCGACAAGATTGAGATAAAGGGTTCTTTAACATGACAGCGTTCCTACGGGTTAAGGTTTAAGGGTTTAAAGTGATCACACACATTAGTAATGTAGGAGTGAAAATAACTGCAAGCATTAAAACCGTCAGCGCCATAGTCATACATAGGTTGACTATTTATCATAAAACAAAAAAGAAAGAGCCGAAGCCCTTTCTTCATTTACAGCCAGCCAGTGTACTGATCGGGGTAGTCGGCTTTAAACCGCTTCCTGGCCCATTCAATACGACTGGTTGTTTCCCTTGCCTCTTTATACAGATCCTCCGCCTTTTTCCTGGCTTTGTCACACATCATACTGAAGCATGCATAATTAGGCGTGTACACACTCATCTCTGCTTTCTTACGCGCCATCCTTTCTGCTTCTTTATACGCTTCAGCTGCGTCATCATACTGCGTGCAGGATAGCTTCACCAGTCGATCAATGTCGTCAAGGCGAGACAGCATCGGGGTCTTATTAGTCATGGATATATTACACTCCACCTTAGATGCGATGAGAAGGAAAGTCCAGGTTGAAGTTCAGAATAGCCACTTTACTGCATTGACGATTACGGTCAGCTTCTTCCCGCAGGTTACGTGCTTGGATGGTTGCTGCTGCGCCCAGGAGACGATACATTTCACGCTGGCCATTTCCCTCGGGAAACTGCAGGGTTTTCGCACGTAAACTGTCAGCGCCCATTTCAGCCATTGTGGCGATGTTGCCATTGTGCAGGGTTAATGCGGCTAGACGTTCCAGGTCTTCCATGCGGGCGTCAATCATTTCTTCGTAGTTCTTAGTCATCATTAAATCTCACAAGTAAGGGGATAGAATTACATCACCGTGATATAGGTCTGAAACCATTTGCAGCTCAAACCGGCATAAAAGGCGGATGGTTTTACCCACCCGCCCAGTTATTTACTTTCTGTGTGTATAGTGGCAAATCATGACACTAACCAAAGAAACCAACCAAGCGATCACTCCAGGTATTCCGTGACCATTCTGCAGGTAGTAGACGATCCAGAGTGCCACCGCAATGATGCACACCTGAATCCACACTAACCACTGTTCACGAAATCCTAAGATTATTAATAGCGTCCCGATGCTCCCTCCAATCAAGGTAAGGCTGCGCAACGTCTCCGCTATATCGCCCGTGGCTAAGAGATTGTGAACCACTAACCCGGTGCCTAACAGTAGCCCGAAGGTAATAGCCAGATCTTGCCAAAAGGGAAGTGATTGTGGGGATTGGGGGCGGTGAAAGGCGAATTCATATCGCCAGACAAACGCGCCCAGTAAGTTGACTACCAAAAACAGCCCTTGCTCCCAGAGGTGAACGGCCATCCCCAGACGGTAGCAGTAGATTCCGTAAAAGGCGACCGCCACGCCGCCGAATAAGAAACCCACCAGATAGCCCCGTCCCAGAAGAATGAAATGCAGCACGAAGGATAGCGTCGCTACGTAGTAGAACCAATCCGCCATGTAACATGCTGTGGCCGATAACACCAAGGAAGCGCCCAGTACCCAACCCATTTCAAGTTTAGACCAGGACATTGATCGACTCACGAGACATTCCTCAGGTAACAAAGACATATCATTCATCAGCCAAACCAGATCTTCCCCTTTGACAAAATTAGAAAGAACGTACATAACCCCCAGGTATCTGTTTTACTGTTGGTACAGGTTAAGGACAAACCCTGCTCGGCACAGTATTTTAATAATGCATCGACCTTGTCTTGATCATTAAAATGCTCATTAAGCAGGTACTGTAATTCGATTATTGTGTCTTGCGCATCGTCAGGCAGGTGACGTCGGTTGGCCTTGTCGGTGATGCGAAGCGTCGAACAAGGTACCGTCGGGTGTGCTTCAAGCGATTGAATAAGAGTGCACACTTCTGGGATCACTGTTGTAGGTAGCATAATACCGTAACCGTAAACGTAACAAAAAATAAAGCGAGGCGGCAAGCCCCGCTGTATTTGTCTACGCTGGCACCTCATTGCGGATATCCACAATCGAAGTTTTGTCCAACTGACTATACCATTCCTTCAAGTGCAGCAGATCATCAGGTTTGGAGAAGCAGTGGTCCGCACCAAATGCGCGCTCACCCAAGTCACCGCCTTTGTCCATTCGGGCGTACAATACCTGGCGTGCAATCCAAGCCCGGTTAACCCGATAAGCACCCGGGTCACGACCATCAAGTTTAGCATAGGCCGCCACCACAATGTCGTCAGGACCTTCTACTGCAACGACAACAAAGTACTGTACAAAGCGTTCATGCCAGTTATCACCCACTTCAGGTTGACGTAAATGCTTGACGTTAAGATATCCCAGCGTTTCATGCGGGTGCACGTTTTTGCTAATGAGCTTGGCGAGTTCTTGCTTCAAGACCCCATTAACCAAATCGCTTAAAGGCAGATCGGGCCGGTTTAGCGCTTCGAGATTGTTACGCAGTTTGGTGTACAGCCGCATAGTCTCGTCATCTAGCACCACGGTATTACGCTGTTCCATTAACAGGTTCCTTATTAATACGACGGTCTTCCGCCACGTTGTTCTGTGCGTTCTCGGAAAGTTCTTTGATCAATTCTTCATTATGCTTGTTTGTATCGTCCGGCTGACACAAATGCGAGAAGTGTGATATTGGGAAGGTATCAAAGTCGACTGGACCGTCCTGTGTTTTGCTTGGACACACATGTACTTGCCAAGCTAAGTACTCGCGATCCATGCGCACAAAGCCTGGTGTGTCGTTCCAGACCCAGGCAATGAAGTCGTGTTCATTTGTCACCTGATAAATAACAAGGTCCAAATTATTCGTAGCGGTGTTAATCCAGCGATCACCTACCTGAGGGTTCTTCAGATGCGCCCTTGCTACTTCCCGTGCGGTCGCTGGTTTAGGTTCGTAGCGGCGCAGCATGGTATCTACACCGGTTTCTACAGCCTGGTTTAAGATACCAAAGCGTTCATTGACTGTCATGTCTTGCTCACACAACAGGACAATCAGACGTCTGATTGCATCTTTCACTTCGGGTGACACAACCAGATCACCACCTTTCACACCAGGTACTTTAATATTCATACAGGTTAAATCCTCATAAAAGCAGAGACGCCTTTCGACGCCTCTGCCAGTCAGGTTAAACAGCTACGTCGAACTTGATGAACGGGTGTGGATCATACGCGGCCACGGCAATGTCTTCCCACTCGTAATCTTCCAGGCGATCATGTTTGTTAACGATCTCCACGATTGGAAGTTCACGTGGTGTACGGGAGAATTGCTGAACCAGACCTTCTGTGTGATTTTTGTACACGTGCACGTTCGTGCCGTCGAACTCCAACTCACGCGGAATCATGTTCAGGGTTTTCGCGTACATCAGCAGCATGAGGCCGTAGCTGGCGATGTTGTACGGAAGACCCACACAGAAGTCCACAGAACGTTGGTGCCACTTCAGATCGAGATAACGCGTTGGTACGTTGTGTTGCTCCAGGAAAGCATCCAGCTGATGTTCATCACCGTTTTCTTTGACCCACTTGTCCCAGATGTGCGGGTTGTTGTCAACCAGCCACTGAACACGTTCGACATGGGTCAGCTCATCGGTGTAGAACTCAATCGCCCAGTGACACGGCGTGAGACAGGGTTTCCCGTTACGCACATTGTCTTGCGGAGAGATTGATTCATCAGGCATGTCTGCCGGATCCCACAGACTAATCATAATGCGACGACTTTCCGGATTATGACGCAAGAGATCTAAAGTGTATTCCACCTGATCCACTGTGCTGCCATCGCGTGCTTTCCAGGCACGCATTCTCGGACCGTACGGCGCATTGGTTTCACCTGCAGGCATATCCACTATATCTATTTCAGTGGGAACGTTGTGTTGGCGCATGAAGGCTTTACCGGCCTCTTCTGCTTGTTGTTCATACTTACCATCGACCCATAACGCATAAGCCTCAGGATTGTTTTCACGCAGCCAACGCACTTGTTCATATCCGCTAAGACGCTTCACTCGAAGCACCGGTTCGGTTATCGACCAAGCTCGCCAAATGAACCCACATTTACGTTCTTCTAAAAATTGCACATCGGTGCGGCCGAGGAGAATCCATTTCAGTTCGTGAAACACCGATTCCAAATTCACTTTTTTAGTTGTTGGTAAGGGGAACCCCTCACGCATGTCAAACACCAACTTCGCACTACGAATACTTTTGGTACCTGTACCTGTGCGATCGCCGCGTGAACGGCCCTCTCGCAAGATATGGTGACCTAGGGTTAGATATTTATTATCCATTTATTATGCCCTTTGCTCGGAAGTCAACGAAACGTAACGAAAAAGAGTTGTCTCTATTGAGACCGGAGTAAAGTAAAGAATTGCTGTAAGTAATTAAAGTGACTTGGTAGTCAAAGCGTTCAAAGACATTTCACCAGCGGTTGCAATTGAAGGGTAGCCCTGGACAATCTTGATGTTGTCCTCGTCTACGCCGACAGCGGCAGTCAGTGACTCTAATACTGACACGTTGGTCCATTCAGTACCAGGGTTCGATACCACCAGAGCTGAGGTCCAATGCAAGCGGTTGTCTTTTGTGTACTGCACACCCACGACCATCGAGTCCGTAGGCATCCCATGGATATTAACAGATGGTAAATGACACCCAGTGATCTCAGTGATGTCGCACCCTTCAGCCAGGTTATCCACCGCGTTACGCTGATAAGGTTTGATTTGATCGCCGAAATCATTGCTGATGCACAACAGACCATCTTCCAGGAGATTTTTGATGCCTTTGTTAATAGCATCTAAGCAGACATTAAAGATCTTTAGCATTAGCGTGATTCCCATTTTAGAGAGGAAGGTAAGGCGTCTACCCAGAGTGACAGACGCCACCCGAGTTTTATGCCGCGGCTGACATCAACCAATCAGCACAAGCCTTTATATTACCGTACGAACCGTAAATCTCCATACCGGTACGCATATCCAGCGCGTCTGAAATAGACAAGCCGCGTACATCCCAACCCACAAGAGGCACTGCCGAAACCTGCTGGGTGGTGAGATCCATCTTAACCGTTACGACTAACGAACGGATCATTCTGGTGCCCTGGAAATCGAAGCGACAGATAAAAGTTTTGATGGGGGACTGATGCGTGTTAATATTAGCTAACTCCAGACAGCGCCCGGTAAACGTCACCCCGGGTTGTTTGATGTCATTGATATTCAGTCCATGCAGGATCACCTGTAGTGTGAACGGGTGGAATACCTGCGAAACATCGGAAGCGGAAAGAGATCCAACCCCCGCATGAGTGTTAACTTCAGCCCAATAGTTAGTAACGTTAGAGTAAGTCATTTGATCCTCCGAATCTTTAGATACTGGTGTCCCTATCTGGTGGCTAAACCAGAGGGGGCAGTCGCCATCGACAGATCCAACTGTCTTGACTTTCATGCCGTTTCTTACACACACTTAAGGCAAAGCAACTACCTAATGATGACGAGTCATTAGGGCACAGCTATCAGGTAGACAACTGAAAGTTTATGAAACAGGTGTGTGCAATAGTGCCCGATCATACGACCCGTTGTGTGGAGTAATGGGTTTCATCACTCGACAACACGAGAAGTCCGGGAACGGTTTGAAGTCCGGGGTATACCCGATGGTGGTGTTTAGTTTGGCATCGAAATAGGTCCTTGCATCGCGGTACCGACCAAAGGAGTAACCGAAATCGGCTCCAGACTGATCAGCAACATGCTGTTGATAAGTATCGTCGATATGACGACCACGAAAGAACACTACGAATTTACTGTCAGGCCCGCTCTGGGCATGATGCAACGCTTTTAAATCATCGACGAGGCTTTTGAATTTCACCGATACCGTCTTGAAATCCAAGGTGCCGTCTCTGATGAAGCCACGTGCAGTCGCCAAACGTTCTTGCTGCCACCACTGTTGGGTCTCTTCGTCGTGACGACGACCGTCCAACCACTGGCTGTCAACGTGTAACGTTAGGTAACTCGCTTCTGCTGATGGGCTACTGTCATTAAATGGGGTGCTAAGTTGTACAGCAGACTCAGGGGTAATGATGCTGAAGAGGGTTGTTGCAGGAACTCTCGCAACGGCACCCTCGTGCTCACTCCGGGTTTCTGAATTTGCAAGTAATGCGTGTATCATGATGCATCCCTTACTAAATGAAACAAGGTGATCGGCAAAGCTGCTTTTCAAATGATGGGAACACATATGTTAACAAAAACATATTCAGGCAAAGAACACAAAACCTTTGCTGGTTACCAGCTTAGCAGAAAGCCAACCACAACTGTCCTGTTCGCCCGGGACCCACTTGACCGATACCTTATCAAGCTTCGTTAGCGCCACAACAGCTCCACGCGAATCGGCCTCAAAACCAACCGCGTAAACCCCCATCTTGACTTTGGTGACCAACTCTTTTAATTCAGGTGACATCAAGCGCAAGATGTTTTGATCGTTAAGGTCACGCCGGGGATTATCCGGCATGTCTTTACGGTTCGCCAGTCTGACCAACGCATCGGTCAGATCACCAACCGCTTTGATCTCATCTTCATCAATCCGACTCATTATACCTCCACGCAGGCGATGCCCTGCCACTCACCCGCCAGATCCATTAGCGTGGTTTCTTTCATCGTGGAACGTACCACGGAGGCAAGCGCTGAAGCTGACGTTCGTGTGATGGAAAGATAAGGGTGCTGATCAATCAGTGCGTTCACCACGTCCACTGCCCAGTTATTACGGGTGACATTGTGGTACACGAATTGTGCCAACATCACACCGTCCACCGATTCCATTCCCAGGGTAGGTTCGTACTCCGCCATTGGCAAATCGAACTTATCACGCAGGTCACGGTGATGACCAATATGATTCATTATGGATTGAATGCCCGAAAACGACAAGTTATCACCACGGATGATCACACCCGCTTGTTCGTCTTCATCTTCATCTTTTACCAGAAAGGCAACAATTGTTGTCATGTTACTTACCCCAAATTAACTGTTTCAGTGGGCGGTCAAAGGACAGGTTGTCAGCTATTGCATGATGACCCGCTGTGTTGTAGTAGTATACGCTCGCCAGATGGTGATTCGCCAACGCCGCCAAATATGGACTGCCACTCAGGCGTTCACGTAAAGCAATCTGTTCGCAGAATCCTTTCAGCATCTGACGTATCCACGGATAGCGATCGAAGACAACTTGACTGTCGTAGTCGACCATGCCGGTTTTATCACTGACGTAATGCGTGCGTTCCTTTTTGTCACGCGCAATCTGCCAGCCCGTTAAGTCGATATAGTAATGATCGGTAGTGCCTTCGATATAGATGCCGTATTCAATATTGCAGCTTTCAAAGCGGTTGTTTTCAGCATCCACATACTGCGCCACGAAGTACACCCAATACTCGACTTCTTCTTCCAGTTCAATGGGACGTTTGAACGGTTGGCAATAACCCACGACATTGCGCATATCAGCTTGGTGTCTGTGCCGACCAGGCAGAAGGTTAAAGAAGTCTGTGCTCATCCAGTTCCAGGGGATGACCTGACCCGACAATGGCGTGTGTTCACCGATGCGTCTTAGCACACCATCCAGTTCAGGTTGTTTCATCAAATTCATACATGTTTCCTTTTAAACGGCATAAAAAGCCGGAGGGGTTACCTCCGGCATTTGAGTTACAGGCGAAGCGAACGCAGGACTACTTAAATCTAACGACTTTAGTAATTCCACATACGGTCATGCAACCGCAGCCGGAGTCTAACCCTTCCCCGAGGGAGATGTTTGACCACCCCCTTCGATGCGACTGTCGTTATTGAAGTCGCAACCACATGTTACTCATACAATAACGAACTTCGGTTTGTTCGGTTCAGAGTAGTCCACATAGAAGTCAGTAGGGTGTAAGTAAACAACACGGGCCTTGAAGTCGCTGAAGATGAAACCGTCTACGGTATCTGGCCGTAGGCGTTTGATGAACCCGACCAGTTGCTCTGCGTAGTGATCCGCCATTTCTTTGGTTTCACCCTGCTCATGGAGATGTTCGGCGATCGGGTCTTTCAGGATGTCTACTTCATCGGGCTTGGCCCTGAAGATCGGCGTGTGCTTAACCAGACCTTGTTTAGCAATATACATTGCGATGATCATCACATCACCTCTTCAATGTCAGTAAACGGGATATGGTAACCATTCTGATCCACCCAGCACAATTGATAGTGAGTGATCTCCGGCAAGAAGCGACGCTTGTCGGTGTCGAACGATTCCGTGTGACCACCCAGTACCGTAATCGAAAAGCCTTTAGCTGCTGCCATCATCACCATGGTAATGTAGGTGGAGCAGGTTTGGGCTTGGTACGAGGATGCCAATGCGGGCGGTAGTTCAATACGGGTGTTGCCTTTGGTGACTAACACTTCACCCACATGAATTTGACCCGCATGCAGTTTGTTGAGAAAGTCACCCAGTTCAGTAAAGCTACGCCCACGCACCAGCACAGTTTGGGTCAGGTCAGCCAGGTTCATGGTTACCAGTACCGGTAAGACCGAGATCTCATTGGTGATCAATAACCCGCGTTGGGACTCTCCTACCAAGTAGGATTTCCCTACTTCTAAAATAGGCGCTGCAGGATTGTACACGTTACACCTCTTCGTAAAAACGGAGTGCGGTTGGAATAGAGTGACGACCACTGTACGACTGATCGCGACCGGTACGTTTAGCGAACTCCAAGTGACCCCAGTTAAACCCGTATTCGGTTAGAATGTGAACGACGTTGTGGTTATCCCTTTCGTCATTATCACCCTCATATTCACGAAACCGGGCTAACACCTCACCGTTGTTGTCGTTCACCACTTCGAAGTAATCGCGGGAATGCCAGCGCTTTCCTCGGTTACGGCGGTCCTGATCCGTCATGCGGGTATTCCAGGCTTTGATCACCGCTTCCTCAGAGGTGTGCATGTCTTTGAGTTTCAACATACACCCAGTGCAGCGCATCAGCCAAAACACCAATGCGAACTTCTGCGTCTTAGCGGGCGAGGCACACAGCGGACATGATTTAATTTTCATTGCCGTTTTCATCCTCACTGTCAACGCGATGAGAAACCTTGACCAGCAGATGTCTGCGATCATTACCTTTGGTAGGAAGAGGAGCCTCCCAGCAAACATGTCTACCTTCCCCACCGCACAACCAATCAAGCAACCCATCGTCAGAAGGAATGATGACCACTCGGGTATCGATCAACCCCCGCATCGATTTCTTAACGATGTCAATTAAATCGATAAGCTGCTGACAGTCACGATCAAAGATAAGTTCGAGACCGCTAACGGGAAGACCACGGTAGTTAATCGACCAGTTAGCACACATGGCTGAAGGCGACGCCGTTGTGCTGAATCGGTAATCCAGGTGGAGATCGCTATCTGATTCGCACGGGACAAGCACATGAATATACTTAGTTGGGTCTACACCCAAGGTCAGTTTAACATGTGCCCAGGTTGTCAGTATTTCTTTAGTCATGAATTAAGCTCCGTTAAAAGCATATTCGAGCTTGCCACGACGGTAGCGACCTTTGGTGACGTCAGTGAGTGAGAACCCATACCGTTTGACAAACGTGCGACTATAAAGGTGCATCATCTCCTCGGATACAGTGGCGGCTGGTTTACCGTCTTCTAACAGCTCCAGCATCCCATCCATGAGACGAATGCCCAGACCACTGCCATGGTAATCCGGGCTCACCCTGACACAACGCAGTTTAGATTCACCGTCTTCCAGCTTACCTAACGCCACACCCACAACCACACCGTCTTCGCGGGCGATCAACAACTTGTCACTCCCGAGCGATAAACCCGGGATGACTTTGTTGACAAACCAGTAGCTGACATCCGGGTAGTACTGGTCCAGGGATTGGATAAACGGCAGTACAGAGAAAGCCGTGCCAAACGACACGGACGATTCCAGTTTAATCATTGTTGCTCCCGCTGTGCCTTCATCAATTTGACTTTGGCTTTCTTGGCGGCTTTCTTGTCCGCTTTGGTGAGACGTTTAGGTTTATCGGCTGGGTACACACGACCGTTAAGATTGTGTTTACCTTCGTTCTTACCACGGGGGCGACTTAAGATTTCAGCAAGTTCGCCGACGTTGTGCTGGGAGACGTGACCGATACTGCCGACGTTCTTTACCTTAGGGCGCTCTGGCAACTCCTTTGCCACGTTGATCAGTTGACGAATCACCCAGTCGATCTCAGGGTCTGCAAAGTTGCTATCATCAATGGAGCCGATGTAACCTTCTTTCTTATCCTGGATCAACGCCATCCCGCGGAACACCTTACCCTTCACCACATTCTTCAGGTAATGCACCGCAGCCTTATACAGTGGTTCACCCACCTTAAACGGCATGTGCATGATTTCGGTCAGGGTGTACTCGTGCGCCATCAGGTAATGTGTGGGTCCGCTGTTGAAGACATCATCCGGCACTTCATGCGACGAGATCTGCTCATCACGGAAGTGGCGACGGTACGTGATTCGGAAGTTGATAGTGCCATCCGCCAACTCCTCAACTTGTGGTAGTGCATTGCCAAACATCTTGACATTGCGCTCCAGGCGATCCTTGCCTTTGAAGTGATACTTCTCAGTAATCTCTTCATCGGGAATCAACCGCACCATGGCAACTTCATCATCTTCTACACGATCCGGACCATCGTGCTCAGTCCATTTGGCAAACGAGTTACCGTTCGGGTAGTAGTACGACCAGCGTTCACCGTTCTTCAACTGAATGTCGTAACGGTCTTTCAGACGCCAGTTGTTGTACGGTACCCAGATACCGGGATAGGCTGGATGGTGATTCATGCCTTCGCGATACACATACGGATGCAGCATGTAATCTTCCGGCATATCGAGTGATACCGTCACTGCATCATCCGCTTCGACTTCGCTTACCCAGCCAAAGAATTCAGCCGTGTCAGTCTGACGTTTCACCCACTCGTGGTTAAGATCTTTACGGTACACGACAGGGGCAATGACACGCACACCGGTGACCAGCAGTTGTTGGTCAATAGATGTTGCTTCCAGTGACACGCCGATTTCGATCTTACGGTTGTTGACCTCATCGATCGTGAACAGGCGAACGTTATCCATCACCACTTTAGCATGGTCTTTGTCGATCAACGTAAACGATCCCGCACCAGTGGGTACCTGGAAATTATACGCACGGGTTTCGTTATCAAGGAGCGCACCTTGTAACGTAATGCGGGTCAGTTGCTTCAATGACGCCGCTGGTTGTTCAGCACGCGGCTTATGACCAGTCACCAGTGTGTGCAGGCCATCGACTTCTAACGATTCAACGACGACATCGCAGATGTTATCGAACGACACAAACGTAAAGGTATCCGTTGATTCAAACGAATGATCCGTGAGCATCGCGGTGATCACCACAAACCCATTCTCATTGTACTCCAGATACAGTGAGACTTTTCCCCTTAACGTGGTTTCTTCGTCAAGACGCTGTTTGATTGGAACGTCCTTTACATGAATATAACGGTACTTATCCGGGTGGGTCTGGAAGATCGATGACAGGTAGCGATTGAAATCAATGGAGTAACGCTTTAACCCAAAGTGCTGGGTGGTAATTGCAATGTTGATTTTGTTCAGGATACGTGGGCTGTAGATGACAACCGGTTGAAACTCAACGTCATCATCGTGCAGTAAGTCGATCTGTTGTTCGGACATGTGTAGGTTTCCTTAAAAGAGGGGAATACCCCCTCTTATTTAAAATAAGTTAAAAGGTGAATTCTTCGGCCAGTTCGTAGATCTTGGTTTCGCTGAACATGGCACACCGGGACATTTCCCACGTACCGTCAAGCAGTGTCAGCGTCTTGGTCATTGTGTTTGCTTTGAACTGGCGGTAAGTACCGAGCGCCATACCAGTTCGGGTGTAATTCGAGATCAGGCACGTTTTATCACGCACTACTGCCATCAACCAACCCGGATAAAGCCCCGGTAAGTTAAGACCGCATCCCTTCACTGCTTCACTGCCTTTGGTGGCAGTGGCTATAAAGGGTTTCACCACGAAAAGCTCCGCACGGTTAAGTTCACTGTAGACTTCAGTCACACGACTAATGTAGTCGTTAACATGGAGCTTAACGGCGAAAGGATACCCTCTGATAGAACAGGTCATGTCATTACCGTCCACCGATACTTCCAGGCGGTTGGATGAAAGCTCAATCGTTTCATCGCGACGTGGGGATTCGCCTTTGATCATGTGACAAAGATCGACTGGCGTGTCAATGTAGAATTTTATCTTATCCATCTTCCAATAGCGCCGTTGGATCAGTACCGGTAACATGTCCAGGAATTTGGCAATGGTGTTGCGTTGTACTTTCATCTTCAGGTCAAGCAAGTCAGTAACGCCGCCTTCACCCCCACCTAAGATAAGACTGAAACTGTTGCCTTTTAATTCGGCCGTGCCATGTTCTAATACGTGCATGATAATCTCCTCGGGCAGCCCAATGCTCCCTTGAATGATTGAATGACATCAAAGCGATGTCGGTGAACGAACACATTAGTAATGTAGGTTTAAAACTTCCATGATCAAAAAAAAAGAGTAGGGGGCGAACCCCTACTCCTTATGCCGTCTTAGAACGGGATCTCTTCGTCGAACTCGCTATTGATTACATCCAACACACGCTGAGTTGGCGCCACAATCCCACGCAGGTTATTAGCCGACCAGAACAGTTCAGCACCTTTACGCGCAGTGGGTTCAGGGAACTTGCCTTTGCTCAGACGCACACGCAGGGCTTTCTGACTGATACCTAAAGCATCAGCCACTTCTTTCATGTTTAACATTGCGTCAGTATTTACGTTTGCAGTTGTCACAGACTTTCCTTATTAACGAGTAATCCAGTGGCCAGTAACCCAGTGACGAACACCGTTACGACTGGTGCGGTAGAAACCTTCACGCCAGAAGGTTGTTCCGTGAGGCGTGTACGTCCGGGTGTGTGGAGCACGGGTAGCAATTGGTTTAGGTTCTTCGGCCACCGGTTCAACAGGTGGGGTTTCTTGAATCACTTTTTCTTCTGGGTGTACAATCACCTGACACTTCAGTAACAACTTGATGACCAAGTCGTAATGGTTGTCGTGACGGTGCTCCAGTGTCCAACGTTCGACAGCAGTCATGACGAAGCGCAGTGCATCTTCTGCTGTATTACCTTCCAGCGTACGAATAGCCAGATCCATGATCAGTTCACGGTCTTCGTACACGATTAGGGTGTTACTGTTCATTGATACAATGTCAACGCGCTCATTGCCACGCTTTAACACAATACTGTTAATGGCACGGATAGGGTTACCCATCCGCGTTAAGACTTCGAACTCGACTTCGATCTGAACAATCACGTTGTCGATTACGAACTCACCGCCCACCGTTTGCTTATGGATCTCCTGGTCAAACGCCCCCATGAGTTCTTCCGCAGCCAGTTGCAGTTCGTCCAGAATCTTCTGGTGATCAATCATAGCCTGTTCCAACGCCACCACTGATGATTGCAGTTGTTGTTCCAGGCGACAAAGCCCCTCTTCAATCCGCCGTTCCTGTTCAGGCATGGCACGTTGCTCATCAAGTGCCTGAGCCAGCATACGCAGTATCTGAGGATCGGGTGTGTCAACAAGTAATGGGTGAGTCATAAACGCTCCTGATTTACAGTGACGTTAAGTCGTCAGCCGCCTGTTGCAGATTGTCCAGCAACGTGTTGTGGTTATCAACCATGGACTGAATAGCTTGCGCGCTATTACGAGCCTGGGCCATTAATGCATCGAAACGTGCTTTACGTTCAAACATTACTTTGCTGTTTGCCGCTTGACGTTCCAACTGGTCAGCAATCAGACGCAGTGTATCAGCTGTGCTGCTTACCGCTTCAGGTGTAACCGATGCAGATTCGGGTTTATCTGTACCGTGCTTAGACGACAGCACCTTTTCACTGAGGGTCGGTTCTTTGACTTTGGCTGACTCAGAAGAGTGATCTACCGCGCCATGACGAGAAACCGGTTCAGTAGGTTTAGCCGGCGCAGACAAGGCCTCTTTCATGGAGACCACATTGGTCGGTTGAAGTGGTTCTACCTTAGGCGCTGGTAACGTACCTTCGGTTTCCATGAACGAGTCGTTATCTTCTTCATCGTACTCATCCGGTTCATTACCAGAGTTTTCGTTGAAGACCGCAATCGCTTTGATACCGGCCAGTGCATCAGCCATTGCGCTGTTACCCACCGCACCGAACTTGGCCACGTTGGTTTTCAGCTCGCCTTCTTTTGCTGCAGGCGGACGGTTATACAGACCACGGTTCTGTTTGATGAACCAATCAGACCGTTCGATGTTGTGCGCACCACCGGCACGGACTGCCAACACTTTCACGGTACGGCCGTCAGCATCTCCTGGGATCAAACGCTGATAGAACCCGACGTTGTAACGCTGACGCATGGTGTTGATGAGATAGATACGATCTTCATCACTGCTGTCCGAATATTCCGGTACTGACATACGCAGTGCTGTTAACGACAAGCCGTGATCGCCCGCCTGTAACACATGCCAAGCCATTTCCGCCATGACTTCGTCTTCATTGTAGAATGAGTTGCCTTCAAAGATGTCAGACTTAACAGAGGTTGGTTGTGCCACGGGAGTATCCTTCTTCGTTACAGGTTCAGATGGTGCAGGGGTGACCGGCAGTGTTGGTTTACCGCTGGCAATGTTCTGGAATCGCTCCAGACGAGATTTCTTTGCGTTAGCTGCAATCGAAACAGTGTTCTTACCGGTTTCGGTTACTTCCTCAGCAGGTGCCTCAGAGGCAAGCATGAATAAGGTGTCTGACATGTCGTCAGCTTGATTGTTCCATACGACGTTCTTCTCTTTTAAGTGTTGAAAGACACGAACCTTTTCACGGTTAGATGCCTTGCTCAATATGTCTACACGTTCCATTAAGCGGGCCCAGGTAACGCCACCTGGTTGGTTAGTGATAACAGCCATACAACGGTGAACAATTGTCATGTAACTACCAGCCATAATTTACTACTCCTCACAAGTTAATGGTTATAAAGAGAGGAAGTTTCCCTCCTCTCTTTTTTGTTATGGTAAAACTTACTTCAGACTGATTTTGGTCTGTTGACCCGTTGAGAACGCGGAGTCCGTCTTCGCATCTGTTACTGCACGACACAGTTCTTTCAGATCACCTTTCGGGTAACCGGCCAGACGTAACCAGAATCCGCTCCAGGCATTGCCCAGCTCGTCTTTATAGTTACGGCAGGTGGACATGAGTCTATTTTGCGTGATTTCGAATTCCTTACGGCCACCGGAGATTTCCGATTGGATGTTCAGGTACATACGCTGGTCAACCGACACGTTCTGTTCTTTCAGGAACTGCACCACCGCCTTTGACCCATCGGCACCGTAACGCCCAGACATCTGCGCTTGAATCAACTCCTTCAAATGCCCCACTGCCATGTCTGGCACTTGCGCCATTTCCTGTATGCGCATTGTGAGGTTGGATAAATTACTGGCGGAGTTCTGGCGGATCTCATCAATCCGGTTTTCAGCCTGGTTACCTTTGTTCGCCGCACTGAAGTACGACATGACACCGATGCCTGCCACTACCACGATGAGAGCAAAGATGATGCCGACAGTAATACCAATGATGGCTACCGCGGAACCTTTCTTCTGAGGGGTTGTTTCTACGTGCGACATACTTATCCTTATTAATGAGCGTTACGTTTAATAAATTCAAACTCGCCGGCGTCTTCCTTCCAAAACACAAAGGTGATACCGCAAGTAATGATGAGGTTAAAGAGGGTCAGGAACACAATGAACCCGATAGACGGTGACCACTGTTCTTTCAGGTAAGCCAGTTGTTCGTTTTCAAGACGGACAAACTTGTCTTTGATGATACCGACCTGTTCTTCGACCACAGCCGGTGTCAACTTCGCCTGCAAGGTTGGGGTGCGCAACATATCAAGCATCACGTTGTTGGACTGCCCGTCAGCAAACGAGTCAGCTTTGAACCACGTGATATTGCCGTCAGCATCGACCCCGTAATACAGTTGTACGTCGTTGCGTTTGGTGCCAGACCAGTGTTGCCGAATTGCCGTATAATAGTCATACGGGTTTTTCGTAATCACCACCACAATGTTCAACTGTTTCGCTTTGCCCAACAAACGGAGCTGGTCATTGAGATACGTGTTGATCCAACTGTAGTCTTGCTGTGTGTCGTTAATAACACGGTTGATGCGGTAGTAGTCGACAATATCAGGATACGACGGTAACATCCCCTTGTACTTCTCCATGATGGTTTCGGAGGTGTGGAAGTGATCCGGGTCAATCAACATGTAGTTCCTGCCCATGCCGGTGTTAGCAGCGGGTTCACCGATCTTTGCTTGTGTGAACCGAGGCGGTTCAATCAGTCCGCGTTTATCCACACGACGAATAGTAGACGTTCCTACCGTTGTGCGAACATCCCAATCGATGTCGTAAGCATGGTCTTTGCAATACTTCGGCTTGCAGTGTCGCTTACCTTTGTCATCCTTCCAACACGTTTCACCGCATTGGTGCTCATGCTCACAGGTTACTTGCACGGGCGCTTTACTGGTCACGTAACCGTTTAACACTTCCGTGTCGTATGCCCAAGTTGACCCGCCGACGATGAGAATCATCCACATGAGTAAGGTTGAGACAAACACAGAGCCTGCCTGTATACACCACTCTTTCATGGTGATGCGGTGACGAAACATCAGCTTGCTGAGTAACACCACAAACACCGAAGGCACAAACACGATCAAGATATAAATCGCGGACATGAGGGTTATCCTTCCAACTTAGACGCGCGGTTTTCCATGACCTGGTTAAACAGCTGCAGACTCACATTGGCCACCAGACCCATTTGGAACGTGCGCAGTTCTTCCAGCTGTTCATTGTCCCAGCGGTCGGTGGTTAAATGTCCCACTTCACTGGCGATCATTTGCATCACCATAAGCTGGTCGGCTTTCTCATCCGCCCAGACGTGAACGGTACGGGATTGATAATCCGTAAACGCCCAGCAGCCCTGACTGCGGATACCTTCGATCAATTGCGCCGGTGTGTTACCGACATGTTCACCCAACCCGTTAAAACCGGCTTCAATAGAACCCGACATCAACGTTTCGTATGAGATGTTCTCACGGACGCACACCGGTGTCCAATAGGACAGGTGGATGCTTTCCGGATTTTCATGTTGCACGAAGTTCACCGGACGCAACTCACCATAGAGCTGCTGTTCAGACGGCGTACCGGCGTGAATCATGAGCAGGTCTTCCAGCAGTTTACGTTGGGCCTGGGGTTTCCAGTTCTTGAACTTATCAACAATAGACATATTAACCTCTTCGTTTTCTAAACGGGTAACGGTGAGAAAAAGATTTAACAAGTGACCGATACAGTTCTACCGGCCATAACCAACCACGCACAATCCCATATGGGTATTTGCGCAGCATATAAGCCGTGGCAATATACATCACCACCTGGCCAAGGATAGGAACCACTGCAATAACAATACTGCCTAAAAAGATTTCTGTTTTATAAAAGTACGGCTGGTGTTGGTTTCTTTCGCAAATTAAAACAATGGTAAAGCTAATCAGGAACTTCCCGATTATGATTAATGCAGCGTGTTCTAACATGTAATATCTCCGTAGTACGGGGTTATACGTTTAGACAGTTATGTTTGTTATTACTGAGGTTGTACACCGGAGTGATGTAGATCTGAAAAATAATGCAGCATAAAAGAAAGCCAGCTTCCCACCGAAGTAGGAGGCCGGCTCACATTTAGGTGAAGTCTTTAAGGCGATTGGCGTTCATACGCGACATGCCACCGGTGCGGGTGTTGACGCTATAAACAAACTTGACCGGGGCTTTGAACTTCTTAAAGATCAGCATGATTTTCGCACCCAGTTCATCCTGGAACTTCTTGGTGTCGTTCATGTTGTCTGCGCGACGCACCGCAGTGGTCAGTTCGTCGTACAGTTCACCGGCGTAGTTGGCCACGTACCAGTTACGTGACAGGTTGTACCAGGGTAACGGGAACTCCGCAATCTGGTCCAGCTCTTCGGTCGCTGTGTGACGGTACAGGTAGTTATCACGCAGCACCAGTGCACCCGTGATCAGTGTGCCGTTAGAGGTGAAGCCCGTGCCCATGGTGGTCATGAAGTTCGGGTCAGCAAACACCATACACGGCGTCTGGTTGACGTTCATGATGTCAACCGGCCAGTTGGTCATATCGACTACACCCATGTCGTGACTGCCGGTTGGACGTGGGTATTCGCCATCCTCTACATACGCCACCAGAATGTGTTCACCGGCGAGGAAAATGTGGTTCATAATCAGTTCTCTTTTTATGGATTAAACAGAAGGTTTGTATTCATTGTTGATCAGATGACGAATGTCACGAAGAACGCCAGCCACTTGACGCATCACTGAGCCGTAGTACATCCCGTCCGCGTCACCGACACGGTACGGCAGGGTATCAACCCAGCAGATGCCACGGATAGACACCAGACAGGCAATCACGCGCCCGTCTAACTTAAACTGACAAGGCAGCATGCCGTAGGTGAACCACATGTACTCCAATACCCCATTGGCATCGGTTGCATTGCTTTGGGCTTTGAACGCATTGACGGCGTGGACACAGATCGTGTGCTTGACTTTCTCCGTACTCGGGCTCTTCTTCGCGGGAGGTACCATCTTAACACTGGACTCCAACATGTCGACATCAAACCAGGGTGTGTCTGCCAACATGAAGCGACGACCCAAGTCCACCGACATCATGCGGTTAGGTTTCCCGCTCATAAGTGCACCTCTATTCGCTTTGTCTGTATAACATGTTAGCGACGCATGTAACGTTCAACGCTTTCCATGTATTGGGTTACGGCGGCTTCTAACGTTAAGGTATCTTTACCAAACGAGATCTCGCCCATAGTTTCATCATCTTGATCCCAGCTATTATCGCCTTTACCTGGCACGACAATCTCGGTGCTTGGACTCAGAGTGATGCGTTGATAGGTTGGGTGATACCAGAATAAGTACCAGCGGGCGTACGTAGAACGGAAGGTTTCCACTTTGGCATGGAACAATACATAACCCAACCCATTTGGGTGGTTCTTGCTGCGTTTCAGCTGACCATCGGTGGTGCAGTAACGCACACCCTGTAATACGTGGTTGTGATCGCCCATGAGGACTTCTTTCCACGTTTTGATGTAAGACCACCCGCAGAACTTATCAGCGTCCCAGCCGTCCGTATAACGCATCAGACGCAGGTTGAGGTAATTGCAGAAAGAGAACCCGGTTTCACGACCGCCCATGATGCTGTCGCCACCCGCCCACTTGGTAAACCAGTTCGGGGTCGACTTAATGCGCAGGTAGATCAGGAACAGGAACGGGATGCCAATACGCAGATGATAACTGCCCGCATAACTGTTGCCAAAACCAACCATCAGAGACAGCTCTTTGGCTTTCGTGAAAAGGTACCAGTCGAGCTGCACCATCCACAGACCTTTACGTTCGTGACGTTCCCAGCTGACACCATTAGTGTATTTAGCGAAGTTGTGGCGCTTTTTGAAACCCGTGAACCAGTTGCTTAAAATACCAATCATAACGAGGGCCTATTTAGAAAGTAAGTTAGTGAAGTTAGGGTTGCACTTCTTGCCATAGTCTTGGCGTGCCAGTGCTAATAAGTGGCTGATGGTGTCGCCGTTAATGCGAGTCACTTTTACATGCAGCCGATAGAGCAGGGCTTTAAGCGTGGTGGTAAAACCGAAGTCATAACGATTATCCGGCCAACGCACTAGTGACATTAACGTCAATCCTTTATTCTTAACCGAGTAGCGGTAGTTATCACGGAACAAGAGAGGCATCTGGATGTCACCCACCATGTGCTCAAGGAAATAGATGCCGTTATCTTTAGACTTCAGGTTGCGCTGACATTCACGCAGAATCTGACGCAAGGCCAGTATCCCTAATCCGCGGATCTCTGCTTCATCAGACATTGAACGAAGACGACGATCAAACCGGTAGAAACCGTATTCGCCGTTATTCACAATCACCGCCGTCAGATACGGGTCGTAGCCCGGGATCAAACGCAGCAGATGTGAATTACCATACCCGTCCCTGACTGTCACTGCGATCCCGTTATGAACCGGATCTCCTTCGTTGGTGCAGGCAGTTTCGATCGTACTCAGGTAGTATGTAGTCATGGTGGCTCCAGAGACAAAAAAAAAGAGAACCGGGCGAACCCGGCTTCTTTAATCAATGAAACGAGATCTCCCGGTAATCAATCCGGCGCTCGTAATCGTTACCGTCACACCCAACACTGATCCAGGCGCTCTTGGTACTGTCGTTCGGTGCACCTTTGGTCCAGAGCATCCCAACGCCACGCGTCAACATAATGTCTGCACCCTGATCACCGAACTGTTCACGCATCCCAAGCTTCATCTGGTACAGGATACCTGCCAGACTGTTGGGTAACGCATAATGCACGTTATTGTCATTGACCACCACGTAACGCTCTTTGGCTGTGGCAATGGTGCGCAGCTCATTAGAACGCAGTGCAGTCATTACCGCCAGGGTATTGAAATCCAGCACACGGTGACCGGATGGCACTTCAGACAACTTAATAATCTTTCCCATTACACAAACCCCACATCAAACGCAAAGACAACCGTCTCACGACGACTACCTGTGTTATATTCATGACCAATGCGCGGAATAATCCGAACACCACTTTTGTGCTTTAACAGGGCTTTCTTCACCGTGTCTGCTTTAGGGTGGTTATTCAGCACACGCACCACACCGACCAGATTACCAGCCACATCAATCCGAGAAGACATCACTACGGCGATCGCATGCTTAGGATCGATCGTTTTGTAACGTTCAACGGTTTGACGTACCTCATCCGACACGAACTGCATCGGAATGTAATCTTCGACGTAAGGCTCTTCAGGACTCCCCAGCTCACAGACATGCTGTTGCTGCGTTAATTTCAATAACACCCGGTGTGAGAGTTGCGTTTCAGCAATCTCGGTATTGGTGATCAACACCAGTTCACGCTCTACACAAGTATCAGACATGTAAAGTTCCTACGATTAAGTTTCCACAAGATTGCTAAAGGTATGTTAGTTATTACTAACCAGTTTTAACTCGGTGCCTTCAGCGGTTGGCGGGGTGAGTTTAAGCAGGGTAGTACGAAGGATGTCCAGTCTACCCATGAAACTACTGAGGCTCTGCGTTGATACCGCGTGATCCACAGCCGAATACCCCTCAGCACGTTTGAAGTCCTCTATACACTGGCGAATAATTCCATTGCCAGTACCGGATATACTGCGACCCAGATAGAAACGATCCAGATTAGAGAGCAATCCATAACTGGCGTGAATACCCGGCCCGACGTTAAAGCCTTGTTTGCGGTATTCATGAAACTTGGGCGTTGAGGCACCCTGCATCATCATGTTTAGATTACTTGAACCTTCGATGTGGTAGTTATAGTCTAAACAGATATTGGCTTGTGTCCACGCATCCAGCGATTCCCACATGGCGAGCTTCTCTACATGCCAAGCCGGTGTCAGCAGATCACACACCACATGACGCTTAGGATCCATCATGCGCACCATGGGTTTGAACGTGGATTTCAGCAAGCGATACCCGTCTTCCGTCATGAGTTCAGTAGGGTCACTCTCAAGCACATCCTGGTAATGCCATCCGGTCATCGGGCGGTAGTAGTCAACGTTTGAAAACAACATGACTTGGATCAGCGCGAGCATGGTGTTGGTCTGTTGCACTAACTGAGGACGTGGGTTGCCGTTGTTGCCAATATACACGTTCTGAGCGACATGCACAGGGAGAGTGGGCGTGACCCACTCTTCTTTTATCTGACCCGGGAACTTCTGTTTGAAGTGTTCAAGAATACGGCGACGACAAGTGATCTCGGCGAGCTTGGCTTCATCCCCCTGAGCCACAGAGGCATACAACACCTCAACACTGTGGCCCTTTTTCAGTTCTTCGTGTAAGACATAGGTTGAATCCAAACCGCTGGTAAAACTAATCAACGAACGCGTGGAGCTCATACAGGTATCCTCATTTCTTAGTACGAATAATCAAACGGTTATTCTCGACAGTAAATGTCCAGACTTCCATCTCAGGTGAAAACATGGGTTTAGCGCGTAACTGACCCGCCACATTGCTCATGACTTTAAACGGCATGATAATCGGTATCCGACGTGTGTTGTTACTTAGCCAGGTCGAGATGAGTAGACGGCTATCATCAATGAAGCAGTCATTGCTACCAACCCATTCAACGAGGACTTTGATGTCTTCGTTATCCATGACCCATAAAAACGCACCAGATTTGAATTCATGCAGCTCGCGTCTGACAAGGGTAAATGACACGTCGGTGCCCGTGATGGCCAGCTCAACAGTATTAGGGTTAAGTGAACATGCCGAGATACCGTTAAGGTTATCAAAGTTAATAAAGTTGGTCATACAGGTTCCTGGTAAATCGGCATAAGGGGCAGAGCCGGAGCCCTGCCCATGTGGGTGTACATTATCGACGAGTCATGTAAGATTTTACAAAGACGGCACACCAGGGATCGTCGATACCTGAGCAATGAGATGATCGAGACCACGTTGTGGGTCGTCCATCATTCGGTTTAAGGCATACTGGTTCACAGCCGGGCGGTACGTACTGCTGTGAACGCTGAACTTTCGTTGCATGTTGGCTTTAAACTGGGCCACGGTAAGAGCTTTACCTTTGGAATAGAGAAGGCTGTTGTTTCCACGGTGAATGTGGAGCACAGCGGTGATCTTCTTATTCGGGTTAGCGCGCAGGACCTTCAGGGCATTGCCCGGGCCAAGTGCGTGTGCCAGGTAAACTTCAGAGGGGCTGACATCTCGTTTTAACGCTTTCTCAAGCAACGCACGGTTGGACTTGATGTACTCGGCCGTCATGGCCAGGTTAGCGTAAGCATTAGAACGAGATACGTTTTTACTCAAGCCATACTTGCGGTGATGTTGTTTCACCATGGCGTTCCAGGTTCCCGGTAGGAACTGGGTTAACCCACAGGCACCACTGCCCGATCGGTTACACACGTTCGCACGCATGTTTGTTTCAATGGAGGAGTATGCAGCAAGTGTCGTTGCTGACTCGCCGGTTTCTTGGCTTACGCGATACAGTACTTTCTTGTACTTGTCGAAGCCAGCCTGATTAAAGGAAACTTGCTTGGCAGCACTTGAGGCTACTGCCGTTGTTGTTATGGCTGACACTAAGGTCAGGATAAATGCCAATAAGATGCGCTGAAGTGGTTTCATGTTCTGTGTTTCACCAAAGTCGTGGATATTTTGAGTGGAGACAAAAACAACTAACCTATCGTCTCCACGGCGTTTGGGTCACTTTCTTAGAAGTGATAAACGGTTACTTTCCCCTCGTCTATATGCGGTTCTTGTAAACTCAACTCAAAGATAAAGAAACCACCGCGCGACATCCCAAGGTATTTGCAGCGAATGATCTCATGGTCTTTTGGTTGATGGTCTTTGAAGGTGTGTTTAAACGCTTCACCCAGCGCGTCTACTAGTTCCATTAAGCTGACACAATCAGGGTCCGAGCTTTTCATGGGGATGCTGGTTGCGATTTCGAGAACGCCGATCATACGGTCAAAATCATTCTCGACAGCGTAAGTGACAGCCGTCATCAGGTTTTCATACGTGATGAGCCAATCCCCAGGTTTGTCGTTCGATTCCACCCATTCGTGCAGTAGCTTCATGGCACCTGGACTCTGCAGTATACAGAGCACCCGAGTCACCATCGGATTCGGGCTATAGGTCAATTGCATCGCTAAACTCCAAAGAGAGCAACACCGCAGCGCCTGAGTTATAGAGGATGGTAAGCCGGTCATAATCGGATTCGAATTCCGCCGGCAATTGCCCGATGATCTCTACAGCCAGGTCTAGTATGGTGTCACTAAAAGCACAGCCAGAACGATCATACTCGGGATGCGACACAAATGCATCATCACCCCGGTTGATGTGATCGACTGCTACAGCTATCAATTGCTCAGGGGTTAAGCCGAAGAGCGCATAACCCCCTAGCTGAGATGGCACCGTGATCATGCACTGTGCAATGACCCTAGACATAGGTCCTCCTACATCATTTATCACACAGCGCTGTACAAGACCAGGTTGTAGTTGAACGGATCACACACAATGCGGGCTTCAAACAGCTCGGACGACCGGAAAGGCACGTTGGTGTGTAAACGGAAAAAGATCTCTGACGCCAGTTGTTCATCAACCATTGTAAAGCCATGATCTTTCACCCAGTCGACAATCCGACGCTTGTCTTCCTCTTCCAAGTCACGCCCTGTAACGTCTTTGTAGACGACCATGGCAATGCCCACTGCCCGTGAACGTTGCTGGCTCAACACCAGCTCGTAATCAGGATAGTGGATCGTTATCCAGCGGTTATACTCTTTATCGATTTGGTTTAAGCGGACATAAAACTCCGCACAAAACCGCTGAAGTTTCGCCGTGAGTGATTCAGCCTTAATCGGTTTTACTAATTCGTCATTCAGCATAATGATGTTACCCAACGTGTTAAGATTTACATTCCCTTGCCTTGTCTTAAAGACCGTAGAAGGGTGCCGGCGGGGTGGTGATGGTCATGGTAATCGAATCGTCGGTGTGACTGTGGTATCTTGGTACAGACCCAATGGGAATCATGGGTTTAATCACGTGCTCTATCTTACCGGCTAACAACGTAAGGTTGTCAAGTAACAACCAGTCGTCTTCAGCCTCGTAAGGCCAGTCACGCAGTTCAGGCGCCATGGAATGGATATACGCAAAGAGTACATCCAGTGACGTATGCTCATCCTTGTGCATACGTTCTACCACTGCATTGAGGAAATGCGCGGAACTCAACATTTCCCCGTAGTTAGTTGCCTGAATAGTTTCTTGTACCGACGCTTCTAACCCAAGAAAGGATATGGTTAAGAAGCTCTGCATACATTACCTCCGTTGGATTAATTGGACATGTACACTTAGGTAATGTAGTACTGAAATTATTTAAACCCAGCGGCACGTTTCAGACGCTGCCAAACAGACAGTTTCTTTTGACGCTCAGGATCCATTACTGCATGCTGAGTTGTTTCAACTTCGTCTAACGACAATACCCACTGCGTACCGTCCCAGAACTCAACCTGGCCGTTACGCATACGACACTCGCCTTTCTTAGGTTTAAGGCACAGTTTCACAGGTTCAAACGGCGGGTAACAATTCACCCACCACATGCCATTATGGGCCACGGGTTCAAAGTGGAGTTCTTCGACATAATACAAATCGCCCTGCTCACCGTAGTCAGGTAGATCATCCACCTTGGTCACTTTACCCCGTACGGTGGGCATAGCACCACACGCGCCAAGGACGTCGTACTCCGGACGCAAAGCACGAATTTTAGGGTCGTTACGATTTGCCATGATGCCAAGTTTCATCCAACCTGTTTCAGCACCACCGTAAACACACAACACGCCGTTGTCATTGTAGGCATCGCCCGCGATAAGGCTCTCACGCGACAGTGCTTCTTCTTTTGACATCAGGTTGATCGGCTTATCAATGGTTGCTTCAATGCCTTCTACCGCACTGGCCTTCTCTACAGGCGCCTTCAGGTTAACAATATCAATGCGCCCCAGTCCAATGTGACCGCGACAATCAAAACGCTCACCTGGTGTAACGTCAGACATATTGACAGATTCAACGGGCGAAGAGAGCACGTACGTATCACCCTCTTCAATAAACATCAACTGGTACAATTCCCCTGAACGCAACACCCATACCTCACCTGGCTGTGGTTTGCGTGGTCTACCCGTACCGTCACGGTACACGGCTTCTGCGCTTTCTTGCATGCCACGGATGTCTAAACGCTCCGGCATAATAAACGGAAGAGAATTTGGCGAAAGTTTGATTACCGTTTTCTTCGCAGCGGCTAAGGCAGGGTGTTCGAGTGACATACCCCAAACGGTGTACAACAGCGGGTCGGTGTTTTCACGACGAATGATTTTGTTGGCCTGACCACGCAGGGTATCCAGCTGACGACGCTCCCAGTCATTAGTGGGCTTAACCAGCTTCACCGCGATACGACGAGAAATGTGGTTGCCTTCCAGGACCAGAGGTTTTAATAAGGCGATTGTGTTCATCTTCCACTTACGACGGCCTTCACTCATTTTCTTCTCAGACATAATTCTACTACCTCAAAGGGGGTGTGCTGATTTTCTGACGTAAGTACGCCAGCATGTGATTGATCCCACCGTCACTCATCGTGTTCCAGTTGATGAAGTGTCCGATGTTAATCGACGACTGACCGGTCTCCATGAGTTTTAATTCTTCAGAGAATTCAACAGAGACACCGCCACGGGTGGCATGACACCGCACACTGAGGAGGTCAGCTGACAGGTGCAGGTTGTTACTTTTCGGATTAGCGGTTGCCATGTCGCGAATACGGCAGTTGTATTCGAATTCCATGTTGGCGGCTAACTGGTCGATAGACAGATGAATAGCGCAATCGAACTTCTCATCATAAACTCGTGCCAGTACCGCAGTGATGTTCTTAAAGAACTCCATCTGCTGATAACGGTTCATGACCTGGACTAATTCGGCTTTACGTTCTTCACGGACTTCTGGTACCATGGTGTGGCCCTCAGAGAGGACCGCAGCCCTCATTAAGACATTTCAACGTGTTCATTGTAACGTTCAGGTAATGCTACCCCGTCGGTTGACAACGCACACACCTGTGCATGGGTGAGAACACCGTGTTGGGCAATATAGTGCGAGATCAAGAAGATCTGACTGTATTTACCTGACGATGCACACTTCTTCAAGAATTCCATTAACTTTGGACGGTGACGCTCATCGAAGTTCGCCCCAATCTCATCACCGTATAACGGGTAGTCTTCAAAGCCCAGGTATTCCATTAAGATCAAACGGAAGACCCAGTTGATCACTTGTGACTCACCGGTCGACGATTCAGAGATGTCATTGGTCTCACACTGGTACTCGCCAGACAACAACGGGAACTTAAAGGAGAGACTGCCTTCCTCAATATTACACGGACGAATCTGCAAGACTTCATCCCACAATTCATCGATCACCACGTTGATGTTACCAATGAAGCACGCAATGAATTCAGACAGCTGTTCAGCCACCACGCCCTCAATAGGTGAGGTTGCTTTAACTAACAGCTTTAACACTTCTTCTTGCTGTTTCATCATTTCAACGTGTTGCTCAGTACTGGCGATGGTGCCTTCCAAAGAACGTACATTATAAAGCTGTGTGGTTAACCCACGCTGCTCTTCACCGAGTACCTGATGTTCTGTATTGGCAATACGGGTCAAGGTCTGCTCAGCCAGTGCAGTGGCTTGCTGACGGATATACCCTTTATGACCGGCAATCTTCGCTACCATGCGTTCAGCATCTTCAGCGGTGTTGAGGTCCTGACGCAGTTGTGCTAAGTCAAGTTTCACACCACGCTGCTTTTCAATTACCAGGTTCAGTGCATCTTCATGTTCCTGATAACGACGCTTATGCCACTCTACCGCATCTGAGTCAAACATTTTAAGACGACTGGCCAACTGGTCCAACGCAGCTTTGTTAGCATTCAACCGGTGATTCACGGGTAGTACTTCTAACATCCCTGGTAACATCCCAGCCAGCTCTTTGCCTTTGGTGTACAGTACGTCCATCTCCAGCAACCACTCGTTGAGTGACTCCAGCGCTGAATGACCCGCCATAAAGCGAGAGTAGTTTACTGCACCGGTGTACCAGATGCTGTTGGTGGTCACGTACTGTTCGCACTTATTAAAGCGCTCAGTCAGTGAGTCCAAGGTTGCCTGCTCAGTCGCACCCCGTTGACGCAAGTCTTCAATCTGTTGCTGATTGACACCTGGGAGCCAACGATGATGACACTCAGGACACTCAGTACGGTCGGCTGAATCCAGATGCTTGAGCTTGTGCTGAATGCGCGTCACAATGTCCGTTTGTCGCTCGATCTGTGGACCCAGCTCATACTTGAGTTTCATCACTGAGTCATACTGACGAATGGTGACTTCACGGTTATCCATCGACGTCATACTGGCAAGTACCGACAACAACTCGCTGGCGATGTTCACCAGATTACGCTGAGTAAACTCGTCCAGCCCCGTGAGCTTGCTCCAGAGTGGCTCCGCCTGATAATAATCATTGGCTTGTTGCCAACGGGCTTCATCCTGCGCAATCTGCTGGTTAAGCTCTGCCTGCTGCTTTTCCAGACGTTCTTTGTCTTCAGCTGTTGCCGCTTGCTTGAACACTTCGTTGTTGGCTAACTCATTCAGCTCTTTGGTGTGCGTCTGATGGGCGTACTCCAACTGCTGTAAGTCAGCCTGTGCCTGATTAATCAAATCCACGATGTGTTCACGGTCACGGTAATCGCGAGACAAGGCAATCGGGTTACGGTGATGGTTCACCAGTGTTTTAAGATCCACAAACGTGCGATCGATGTTGTTCTGGTGATTCTCCGTGGAGATCTGCTCAGACACTAACCGGGCGATCTTGTCACGACGTAGCTGCAATGTATCGATACGCTGCTGCATCTCATCAACAGACACCCCCGCACCACGTTGATCATACAGACCGGACAAGTGGGTTGAGCTGGTACGGATACCGCCCTTGGCATCGCGTAACATGGTTTTGAAACGGTCATGCAACGAGGTCACGTAAGTCAGGTCATTGGGATACAAAGCCATCAACCACTCACGGCGTTTAGCCGGACTCATCGTGGTAAAGGAGATGCCATTTACTGTACCCAACAACAACTCATGAATTTCGTTGGTATAACCGAAATGCAGTTCGCACAGCTCTTTCTGGGCGCTGAGGTTCTTGGATGCATTCAGTTCCACATCCCCGCACTTGAAAGAGTGGCGACTGGGTGATCCTGCTAACGACAACATTTCGTAAGTCTGGCCCTTGTGTTCCAGAATAACGTGCTTGGTGCCGCCTTTGATATAGTCGCTGTTGTCAGGGGGTAATGGAGACAGTTCACGCATCAGGCTGGACTTACCGTAACCATTTGGCCCAATGATGACCTGGATGATTTCGTCAATGTTCCACTTGATGCGGTTGATCCCTTTCGACTTCAAGCGCTGGTAATTGTATAGTTCAATGTATTTGATACGCATTGGTTACCCTTGTACGGTTATGCTCGTACCATCAAACACCAGGCGCTGCTCTGGCCCTGCGGTTACGCCATTAACGGTGTAGTACTGTATGTCACTGACGGAATCACCTTTGACGGTTACCGTGCCTGCAGCAATGGCTTGAGACAACCACGAAGGCAGTGCTTGTGCTTCATAACCGATTACGAATTCTGACATGTTGACGTCCTTTGGGTAGATGTGAATTTAGCTTATACCATCTGAAACGTCAGTATAGTTTAACATTAAAGGTCCTCAGCATGGAACAATCACAACCGCAACAGAACATCTCGGTGCTGCACATCCACTCTATGGGGATTGTGGCTGCCGCTAAATCCACCAACTCCCGAGAGATCCAGGTTGTCCTGCGCGAGATGTCGCCGTACATGTCGGGGCAAGTGGAGGTGGATCCCAAGCAGGTCGAATACAAGGGAGAAACCGCTGACGGTGACCAGGTTCAGCAGAAGGTGGTTAACGATGCTACCGTTACAGCAATCTGGTTACCCCATGGTTCTAACCGTGTTACCCCGCCGGATGTCCAGAAAGGGGAGCGTGTTGAGGTTTGGCGTGTTGGGGATGAGGACAAGTACTACTGGTGTGAAATGGGACTGGATGACGAACTGCGTCGTTTAGAAACCATTGTCATCGCCATCTCCGGTTCACCTGCCACCAAAGAGAACAAAGACATCGGTGCGGGCGATTGGTACTTCATTGAGTGGTCGTCCCATAAGAAACACATGATGATGTCCAACTCCAAGGCCAATGGTGAGGTGGTACAGTACACCGCTAAGTTTGACTTTGGTGAAGGCAAGTTCTCGATCGCAGACGATCTGGATAACAATATCGTTCTGGATTCGGTTAACGCATTGTGGCAGATGATTAACACGGATAAGTCAATGTTTAAAATTGACAAGAAGAACGTGGAGATCATTGCCCAGGATACCTTTAAGCTTACGGCTAAAAAGAAGATCCTGATGACGTGCGAAGACTGGATCGTACAGGCCAACAACAGTATCTCGTTTACGACCCAGAAATGGTCAGTCGACACCAACACCACCAGGATTAGTTCGCCTGGTGGAATTGAATTGATTGGCCCTATTAAACACTCTGGTGGCGATACCACAACCACGGGCGCCATCACTGCACAGAAAGATGTGCGCGGTGGCGGCATCTCGTTGATGAGTCATCGTCACGGTGGTGTACAGTCGGGTGGTTCACAAACAGGTGGTCCTCAATAATCGGCATAAAGGCCCTGGTCTCTCCCAAGGGAGAGCCAGGCCTTGCTTATGCCGTCTTACCAGTTCAACGTCAGATAGATGTCGTACTCGTAGTAGTCAACACCACCCGGTTCATCCGTGAAGCGTGTGCTGATTGCCCAGCCATTGGCAGCGCTAGGCTGCTGCTCAATGGTGACCGGACTGCGTCCACTGCGTGACACGATGCGTGCCGATGCAGATTTCAACAGACTGAGGTTAGGGATAACCAACCCTGGCAATGTTGCACGGTAGTCATTGTACGAGTAGTGATCACTATCATCACTGCCGCCGGTATAGTTGAACCCTGGGTTCCACACTTGACCTGTGACCAGATCGGTGTTATTACCCGAGATGTTCTTACCCGACTTACTCACTGTCTGGACCACTGCACCGCTGGACATCTGAGTGGTGGTTGCCACAATGAAGTCTGCGGTGACTGCAAACCGCATGTACGGCCGGTCGTTAAACGTTGGTTTCGCATAACTGCGGAAACCATACGCCGGCGAACCGGTGCTGCGATTAACCCCGTTAGTGTAGTTACTGTCAACCAGCAGCTGCGTCACCAAGCGACCGTCGATGTCGTTATTGTTTACACGACGTACGTAGATACGCTTGCGACCCCCTGGTGCGATGTTAGCGTTGTAAGACACCGACGCACCCCAAGGACCGTTGAGAGACTCACTGTACAGGAAGTTATCCTGCGACTGTGTATCTCTGACGTAGAACGCCACGCCATTCATCGCCCAACCTGGATTGTAGATGATGTCAATCGCCCCAATCTCAAAGTCATTTGCAGTACCATGGCTGTTGCCGGCATCGTCAAAGAACTCAAAGCTCACATCAGGGTTATTGATGGCACGTAATTGATAACCAAACGTTTCACAGGTTCGTACCATACGGTTGCTTCCGTACGTTAAGGTCGCTGTGAAGTTGGCTGTCACACGCAGGTCACGATCATGCACCTCGTTCACCCGCACCCAAATACGCACCGTGCCGTTTACTGGAACATTAACCCCGGTAAGACGAATCGATGCCGCATAAGCGCCGTTCTGTGAACCGCTGTAACTGAAACGTTGACCTTGGTTGTTGCCTGTGTTTTCCGCACCCGCAATGTCAATAGTGGCATTCGAGATCGCTGCTGAGTTACCCAACGCAATGTCGATAAAGTTAATATCGAAATCATTGGTGGCAGCACGCTGTGTGCCCGACGTGTCATACTGACGGAACAGCATCTGCGTAAACTCAGCTGGGAACCACACAAAGTTACCCGACCCTGATGGCACCCCTGTCGAGATCGGTATGGCTGACCCGATATGCGGTGCCGACAGTTCAAAGGTGTCCACACGTACTCGCTTACTGATCTGGATGGTTGAGATCTGTGAGGCGATGGTCGTGATTCTACCGATGTACATCATGGTGATGGTCGGTGCTGACGGTGTGGTGGTCAGGAAGTACTCGATCCCCGTTACCGTTAGACGCACGTAGGCGTAGAACGTCTTGTTACCCGGTGAGCTATCGATACTGCGCAGATCGATGGCGGTTGCGGGTAAGGTATATTCCCGACCTGCCAGGAACACCGGCGCGTCCGCCGTGAAATACACAATCCACCCTTGCTCTACTTCCTGCGCACCAATGATCAACTTCTGTTTAGGCTGCCATGCGACAAACTCGTCGTAGGTGGTGGCCATGACATTGATTGCCATAATTGCACTGTAGTTCGCTTGGTTGGTTTGGTAGTCCAGCATACACAACCCGTAGCTTGGATGCACAAACCCAGAAGGCAACGCCGATGTCGGGAAGTAACCGTGGCTGTACTCTTTCACGGAACTGTCTTCGATCGTCTTGGTGCCGGGTTTCACCGCCGCATACCAATGCCAGCCAGTTTGACCACCATACGCACCCAACACAGTAGGTACACCAATGGACATAATGTACGTTCCATCTGCACATTTGTACGACTGGATACCGGCCATGGTTTCAAACTGGGTATACGCCCCGCCTGGCATCTGCTCCCATGTGGGTGATTTGATGATCCGTTTCAGTGTGTACCCGGCAATGGCACCGGAACGTGAACCGTTGTAAGTTAACTCCACTAACGCTATGGTCGCACGAAAACCAATGGAGTCATCACGCGCTGTGGTAGCGGACAGCACCATCAGCACCGGCAGGTTTGCATCCTGTGGCACGTAGATCACCCAAGCATACTGGTTGATGTTCTGTTTACCCAGAATCTGACGGGCTGCACTCAACGCAACGTTGTTCCCTTCATTCGGTTGCCAGTTAAACGAACCTGAAATAACCAGGTCTTTGTTGATACTGGTGCCCGCGCTGGAGAGCGAGCTCGGACCTGACATCACCGACGCATCACACACCAACGAACCATCTGACCCGGTGCGTGTGATAAACACCCCCTGGTTAAAGGTAATGTTGTTAGGGAACTCCATGCGGGTACTGTTAGGTGCCCAGCCTTTGATCACCCCTGAGTTAATCGTTCCGTAGTTAAACGTTGGATCACCCATGAATTGCAAACGCTTCACACGCCCATAGGTCCACTGTGCAGTTTGTGCGGTGGTGGTGCCGTTGAACAACAAGTTGAGCCCAGGCAGCATACGCGGGTTCATGGCGTTGTTGGTAAACTGCGACCCCACACGAATTGGATCCGGGATATTGGTCAAGGGACGAATCACCCGTTTACCAATCCGTAGTGCATCGAAGCGGTTAGCGAAGTTGCTGAGTTCAGCGCGAATGAAGCGGTTGGTTTCATCAGCCTGGTTACCTGAACCGCGCGACAACAAATAACCCCGTGCAGTGACCAGGGTATTTGGCCAGTAGTTACCCGCATAGTTAAAGCCGGTAATTTTGTCTGCCGTGATTACAGCGTTGGATTGCAGTTGGAGTGTGTTCTGATTAGGCGACACATGTTTAATGTAATTCGCCCCGTCTTCCACGACCGCTGTTTTCCCCGCCACATTAACCAGTACACTGAAGCCAATGTTAGGCATGAGGCTAGTGCCATTCGCCAACGAGGACCACACAGTATGGTAAACCGCCAGACGTACCTGGTTGACGTTATTGGGATCCACACAACACATTGTGCGACGACCCGAATGGATCGGGCTATAGACAGTAGTCCAAGCACGGTTCTCGTGCAAGATAAACGGTTTCTTAGCTGGATCCACACTCAACATGGTTGGTGTGACACGAATGGAGTCACTCACCCCGGTATTTCCCCAGAGCCCTGTTGAGTTCCAACTCTTCATGGCTTCCCAGGTTACCGCACCACCCGAGATGATCTGCGAGATCGGGCAACGGTAAACATCAATGTCGTAAGGATCTGCGACTTCAGAGACGTTCTGCCAGCTGCTTGACGACGTCGGGATAAACAAGTACACATAGTTACCCACCACACACGCCGAGGTATGTGGGGTAATGCCGCGACCAAATGCAGTCTGGATATTAAAGTAACCGGTGTAGTGCTTAGTCACATCCATCGTGCCGTTGGTCAGTGACACGAAACCGTTATAGGTGGCGTGACCGTAACCCTGACCGACAATGACCCCGACATCAGAGCTGATGGTGTCAAGGCACTCAAAACCTGATGGACGGTTAGCCGGTGAATAACGCAAGTTCATACGAACCGGACCCACGTTATCAATGCGGTCTTCAGCATTACTCAGGTAGAAGTAATACAGACCTTGTGACGTACCGTTGGTGCCGCGACGCAACCCAATCCAGGTGCCGTCATCTTCAATCAGGCTAAACCCGCCAGCATCACCGGAACCAGCCATCCCGGCCCCTTCAAAGGAACCGGAAACATCAGGCGGTAACCAGGAGATGTCACCGTAGGTGGAAATGGGGTTGATCCCTTGGGAGTGCAGTTTTGTAGAGAAATCACCAAAGACTTTCGCAGCCAGGGTAGAAAACCCATCGGCGGTGATATACAGGTCATCAAACCCCCCTGAGGTAATCTGCTCAAGGGTCGCTGCTGCGATGTTATCAACCAGGCCTAAACTGGTGGTCATCGCACTGACCTTGTGAATCCCACCGGTTGCACTCGTGTGCAGCATGAGCTGGGCCATGGCGGAATTGTAATTATCGATAGCACTTTTCTGTAACTGTTCGACCAACCCTTTGCCCTGCTCGTAGCTATTAAACTTGGAGCTTTGCAAGCGGGTGGTCATGTGTTCCAGCGCAGAGAAGAACTCACCCCATGAACCAGCTTCTAAGCCTGGCGAGTCATAACGGGACATGTAGCCTCCTGAAAAAGTGGGGTGGGATCACCCCACCCTCATTATACGTAATCCCAAGACCAATCGCCGGTCTGGAACGGCAGACCCGTAGACACAGGTACCGACATACCGGTTTGTGTATCTGACAACTGGTAGATACCAATGCGCGAACGCTTAGTGATATCGATCTTCGTGATCTGCGACGCTGAGGTGACTACCGTGCCGATGAACATGGTGCTCATGGTCGGTGTTTTCTCAGTGGTCGTGATCTCGTACGTCATTGTGCCGTTGGCTTCGTTCACATAGACATAGAACGTTTTATTACCCGGTGACGCAGTAATTGAACGCAAGTCTATTGAGGTTAGCACAGTTTCACCTTCACGGCCGTTGAGGATAACCGGGACTTCTTCTGTAAAGTACAGAATCCACCCCTGTTCCACCACGTGCGAAGTCAGCACAATGGCCTCACCCAGTTTGTCGCCGTAGTTCCAGTTGATGATCGAATCCAACGTGGTTCCTAACCGACGTGCTACCAGCGCCCAACCACCCCCGGTCTGATAAACAAACGGGATCGGGTAAGGACGGTTAACGGGATCCGGTGAATCAGAGTCCGTTAAGTAGATACCTTTACCTGGGAATGCAATGGGAATGCGTGAGCCCAGGTCACCGTAAGGTGATTCCCCACGAACCTTAAAGGCATTGCCGCCTATCCGGCCGTTGGTGTTCACTTTACCGTAAGCCAGAATAATCTGAGCACCCGGCCCCACGGTTTGGGTCTGGGCAAACCCACCCAACACAAACAACCAACCACCGTCGGTATCCTGGTAGAACAAATGACCAAAGATCTGGTTGTTGACACCAATATCGTAAGTGCCGGTATAGACAATCCCGGACTTGATGTCATCCAGGTTAGCAGACCAGCCAGTGATTGAGCCGGTGCGCCCACCGCCGTACGTTACTGTGGTAACCAGGTGACCGCTGTACCGCACACCGGTTGTAGCGTCCGGAGGCAGGATACCGGTGATCTTCAACATCAGGGGAATGCTGCCATTGCGGGGAATGATCAACGACCCTTTGTATTTGGTCAACCCGACATTTGCTGCCGCCACAACTCGCTCGATCTGTGCATTGAGCTCGCTTAACACGATATCAGCTTGCCCCGAGGTGGTCAGGTTAGGTTGCACATCCGATGGACCGGTGGGCACCCATTGACTACCGCACGCACAGTGCGTGGTGACCGCACCCGATGTAGCAATCTCCGTGATGATCTCACGAGGTGCCATACGCTGAGTGGCGTAATTGCGGGTATTGGTTGGTTGATAGCCCACAAGTGATCCCGTTTGCAGCAACTTATACGGGAACGTTGGTTCGCCAATCAATTGCTGGGACAGCGCCGCTGAGTTCATGTCCACCGTCTCTTTACCGTAATAAAAGAGGACATTGTTAGGGAACAATTGAGGGTGACGCAACAGCCCTTTGTTGTTTGAACCATAAGGTGCAAAGTCAACAAAGTTACGCAGCAGGGTGTAGGTGAACTTCGCTGGGTTGGCATTCACTTCATCCCGGTTGGTGAACCCGTTGACTTTGTGAATGTTGAACGTGGCATTCTGCCCCGCCGCACCGTGACGCACTGAGGTAAAGATATACCCATCATACGTCAGATACGGACTGGTGATATAGTCCGAGTAACCGTCGGTGATAGGGAGTAGTGACACATTGTGCATATTCAGGTTCGTACCATTGGCCGTAATTAACGCACTAATCTCACCGCTGGCGTCATCGTACCACTGGTGTTTCTGTGGGTTGTCCAACATCACCGCCTGTTTAGACGACGGGTTAAATGTCAGACGAAAACCCCAATGACCCGTTCCTGAATTGTTCGGACTGTTCTGGTTATACACCAGTAATCCTGTCAGGTTCACTGTCCCGTCAGTATTCAATCCTGCCCGCAAAATAGGTGACGCCCAACCACGAGAAATAGCTGTCCAGCTTTTGTTTGATCCGTTATACTGACCAATACCGTCCTCGCCGGGGTAACCAACAACCTGGTCTGCCACAATAATGGTGTTACCCGAACGTGACCGACCCAGAGAGTTAGTAGTGATGCCCGTGATCTGGGTTAACGTTGCCGTCTGGTTCGCCCGAACGGTTGCCAGTTCCACATAACACACCGCCCACTCAAGTCGGGTGATGGCGGCCGCAGAACCAGGAGTGCGGTAGTTCTGTTGATCCCAGGCACCGGTCACCGTATATAAACGATCACCTAACTGGAAGACGCTGGTATTACGTGCATCCATATCAAGCTTGGCACCATTAGACAAAGTCACCTGTGTATTGATCACTTCCACGCAGTTATGCTTGGTGTGATCCAGGGTGCCGTTCATAATAGCTACCCAGTACTTGGTGTTGATGGCAGGGAGTGCGGCTTTCTCAACCATCATCCCCATCATCACTTTACCGTCAGACTGCATAACCTGGTTAGGGATATACGCTTGGTTCAGTGCAGCAGGCGTGTACTTGTTGTTGGTGTACACCATCTCTGCGGTCACCGCCCCAATCACGGCATTTGCCATGTAGTCGTAGTAAAGCCCGACATCCACCCCGTTCGACCCTGGGCGCAGACGCACAAACGTACCGTCTACTTCGATCATGTGCACAAACCGATCGTGAGACTGGTATTGTGCTGCACCTTCAAACGATCCCGACACACCCGGTTGCAGGTAAGTCAAGTTACCCCAGCGACTGATAGGGAGAATCCCCTGCTTCATCAGGTTACTGGAGTAGTCCTCCAAAGCATCGCTTAGAATCGCTGACGCACCGCCAACGGTGAGACGCAGGTCAGTACGGTCACCCGCGCGGGCCTGGTCAAGGGTAGCTTTACTAATGTTGTCCAGTTTATCCAGACCGGCTTGCGCCTTACTGGTGGCATGGGCATCTTCAGTCTCAGCGTGTTGATCCAGCAACTCCATGGCATGCATGTGACGTGCAGCCAGGTACTCATCCACGACATCAACCGCACGCAGGATACTGCCAACACGATCAGCGTCTGCTTGCTCCAATACCGAGGCTACCCAGGTATCAACCAGGGTAATGCGCGCATCCCAGGCATACGTCTCGTTAAAGATGTCGTGCGTGTGAGGTGACGGCGGGAACACCAACGGACGGTCATGAATATCCGGCCAGAAGACCGGACGCTCATCTTTGGTTGCCGCCCACAGCAGATCTTCGACCGCCATGGAATTGTGACCATACTGACCACCGACGAGTTGATACTCAGCAATGAGCTTACCCACCGCCGATTCATTGATGATCATCACCATACCCGTACAGGCTTCGGCTGTTGCCTGAGTCGCTTCGGGATAGAGGTTCACCGGCTGATAGTCGACCCAAGGTCGCAGGTAGGTGCCGTTCGGGTAGCGCAATTTAATGCTGTCGCTGAAGGCACACCCTTCGAGCAATGCAATGATTTTGTTCTTATCCCCCGGTGGAATGATGTGTTCTTCATTCTCCACACGGTTAGTTAACGCCTCGCCTGTGGAATCAAACGGATAGCGTTCTAAGTTGGGTGTGTTCATTTACCACTCCTGTTTGCTTACGGCTTCCACGCGTAGGTGCCGGCCTTCGACGGCAGACCCTGGGTAACCGCAATAGCGGAGCCAATTCTGATCGGAGAGACACGGGTGGTGCCGATGCCTGACAGCTTATTAATGGTGACGTTGGTGATGGCTGTGGCATTGGTGGTGATAGCGCCCACGTTGATGTACGTGGTGGTTTCCGGTGACGATGCACTGGCAACCTCATAACTGGCCTGGCCGTTACGAATACGCACATAGAGGAAGAGCGTTTTATTCGCCGGCGCAGCCACCCAGTCCGTCAAGCGAATCGTGGTGATTGGCAAGGTGAACTGTTTGGATGCCATGATAGCGGGCACTGTTTCATTGATCGTCAGCTGGAATGCCGTTGCTGTGTAGGAAATCGCGTTCGTGGTTAAATCACCAAACTGCAGCATTGGCACACGACCGATGTGCACCACGCCACTGTCATTCTTCAGCAGGGTTTCATACGCAGCCTGATATGCAATGGCGGGTGACATATACCGACCGGTGTTACCGTTTAACGCTTCCGACAACGTTGCCATCGGGAAGTTCTTCAGCAGGTTCAAACTCGGGATGCCGGTACTCACTTCCTTGTGAGGGTTTGAATACATCCGACGGTGCTCCTGCAACTTCGTGAAGAACGTTTCGTAGTTGGCAGTGATGGTATCACGCAAGGTGTTCAACACCGGCATGAAATCATCCAGGGTTGGCAGTGCATTCAGGTTCTCCAGCGCCGACGCATACCGCAGTAGAGCTTTAGTAGCGGGGAGCCAGTGATAGAAGTCTGCCACGTTGTGTACGTGAAACGCAGGCGGGAAGGCAGTAGGCAGGTCTTTGATGTTCTCCCAGTAGTACGGGCGACGATCATTGGCCAGTGCAGTCAGGATGTCGATCAGGTCTTCGTTGGCGAGCCCCATGTAATGACCCACCGCCTGGTACTCAGCAACCACCCGACCTTCGTACTTGGTGTCGATCATGATCCAAGCCGCCACATCCTTGCCTGACTTCTTACGCAGTTCACGGAAGGTCTTGGTCGACGGTGCCACAGGTCGGTAGTCTTGCCACTTCACCAGTGGTGTGCCGTCTTCTTTCTTCAATACCAACGACTTAACGTAGAACAACCCATGCTTTAACACAATCGCACGGTTGGTCATTACGGCGGGGAGTTCGATCAAGTCATCGGTGATCTTGTTTGCCGTAGCGACCCCAGTGGAGTCGTACGTTAAACGGAGGATATCAAAGCCCATAAGTTATTGTCCCAGTAAACGTGCAAAGATCCCGTTACGTGCTGGTGCGGTGATGACAGTGGTTGTGCCTTTACAAGCTTTCACGATCAACGCACCCACGTAGGTTTGCCACTGTTTAAAGTTAGCCTGCTCATCACTGTTCATCAACGCTGCATCATACAGGTCGCTGAGAATCGTGGTGGTTGCACGGGCGGTCATTAACTCACTGACTACCGCACTGTCAAGTGCCACCAACGGCAGACCGGTAAACATGTACTGGTATACTTTCTTCGCCATCAGCAAACTGACATACACCTGGTCGTTATTACCTGGCAGGTCAAGCGTGGACGCCATTGGGAAGTTCTTGACTTTCTCCAGTACCAGATCAGCCGTGGTCAAGCCATGCAGGTTACCCTTCTGATCTTTGTGATCATTGAGTGCGCCCATATACTGTGCAATGGCATTGATGACAACCGCCTGACCAACTTTCATCGCATCGATGTATTGCAGGTAGTCTGTGGTCTGATCCGCAGGATGGATATGCGGCAGGGGCGGGTAAGTCGCCGGTGGGTTAACGATCTGTTCCCAGAAGATCTCACGGGGGTTGTTCACGATGTTAGCCACGAGCTGCGCATAAGCCGCACCATCGAGCACAAACGGGCTTCCCAGCGTTTTATAATCTAACTTGATAGCAACAGGTGCTGACAAGTTATGGAACGTGATACAGCCGTACAGGCCTTTATACAGCAGTTGTGAGAACTGATTGTACAAGAAGCCAAAGGTGTAGTCACGGTCTTCTACGAGTTCCACCCCAGTGGAGGCATTAACGATCTTCACGTCTTGACGGAAGAACGGCGCTGCCCGTGGCACCATGGTGACGTAGTTCTTTCCGTTGGCCGGAGTCAGCGTGTAGTCTTCCCCGGTAATTGCTGCACCCGCTTCTGTAGCCAGCGGGTTGAATGGGTAAACAACATCACCCAAGTTAATCGAAGCCATGGCCGATCTCCCAAGATATTTTATAGCTTACATTAAGTAACGAACACATATGATTGAATTTCATTAAGGACGGTTTATGTACCAGTATGTCGCCTGTATCTCCCAGACGAAAGGCTCACGCCCACGTTTGGTTAACGATGACATTTCCGCGCTACAGGTGGCGGACGTGGTTCGTAACTACACAGAAAACCGGGTGATCGTCACTAACACCTTCCGCCCTCAAAAGGTCTGCCTGCGTCTGCAAGACTATTATGCTGAACTGGTTGCATTTAACGGCACACTGAGTCAGTGGTTTGCCTCGCTGGGAAACCGTGCTCTGACCACAACGGATACCCTCCCGAACTTGGTTGAGCGACACGCCAAGTTCTCTAATCTGAATGCGTGGTGGTTCAAACAAAAACCCACACTCATCAGATCCCATCCCGATGTCGACTTTACCTTCGCCGATGCTGAAGACCTGTTAATCACAAAACAGGGGGTCGATTACCAGACGCTGTTTGACCGTAGTCTCTTTACGGTTAACGGTTACGTGCATCGTTCCGTACATACCGATGATGGTATCTACATTCTGGGTGCGTGTCGCAATGCACGACTGGCGTCAGAAGTCAACACGGGTGCTTTGACCTTTAACAATCTCTCCACGCTCAAGATCTATCCGATCAGTGAAGGTGACTTCGTTGCAGCGGACACTTACTCCTCGTACCAGGAGCAAATGATGTTGAAACTGCCATTCAATGCCAAGGGGAAATCGGTGGCGTTGGTGATAGGCGGGGTTATGTATTGGCAAGAGGATGTGTTGCAACTCATCAGTGATACCACGGCAAACCTCTTAACGGGTCGCATCGACTGGGTAGAGCGGTTCTTCTATGACCGTGACTACATTGATCTTAGCAGTATCCCTGCTGACATCAACCCGGACTCGCCGTACGTTATGGCCAACGACGTATTGACGAGTGAAGCCTTTTACAAGGCATGGCTGCTATTATCGCAGAGCTTCTGGGTAGTCTTTGACAATCCGTTGTTGTATCTTGAACTGGTTCCGTTAGAACGCCATACCTGGCCAGGTTTGTTCACGGTTCCCAATGACGAGCCTGTCCCTGTGGTGCTCAATAACGGTGTTATGGCTGAACCGTTAATGCGACCCGGAGAGACGCGTTGCTGTCTGCTAACCAGCCATTTCAAGAAACGTGGTGCACTTAACACAACCGTAGGCTATAAGAAAGAGGCGCTGATCACCGACTATGCGTTGATGTCAGATCCTTGGACGAATGCCACGGCCTATTGGTTTAAAATCACCACTTTTTAGGAATCGACTATGGCCATTAGTATAAAGTCGTTGCTCACTGGCGGATTGAGTAGCCTGTTAGGTAATTGGCAAAAGATCGTGTTTGTTGTTGCTATTGTGTGGGTTGTCCACGCATTGTTTAGCACAGGCAAGGAGCTCGGTAAGTTATCAGAAGCCACCGAGCAAAACGGGATTGAGTTAAAAGCCATTCGTGGTCAACTCACCGACCTTGCTAGTGTGTCAAATCAGATGCTGGATATTTCCAAATCACAAATGGCACTTACGCAAAAACTGGATGCAGATTATGAACAACGTAAAGCTAACAACGATGCTGAAGCAGCTCGCCTTGCTGCTGGGGTTAGTAATGGTTCTATCCGGTTGTCAATCAAACACCCGGCAGGCCACACCAGCCCCGTCCCTTATCCAGCAAACACTGGACGCTAAACGGATTGTGGTGCAGGGGATTCCGGCAAGTTTGGACAGCCCTGCAAAAGCAGACTTCGGTTCCCGTCTCCTCACGCAGTTCAACGCGGTAGATACGTCGAAGTCAACCACGACCCCAACGCAAGTCACCACCACAGTAAGCCCGGTGATCACCAGTTACAACAACGTGGATTACACGGAGTACGTGCTGCCAGATGATTACAGCCTCTTTCTGATTAAGATCGGATTGGACGGTGATAATCAAGCGGAACGTTACAACACGCTGTTGCAATACACCAAGGGATTGTTGAAAGCCATTGACCAGAGCAATCAGGTCAGTGTGGTCTCTCCTAAATAGTTAGCCGGCATAAAACCCTGAGGCTGCACACGCGGCCCCAGGGTTTCTTTATGCCGATTATTGCTGCGGAGGCGGAGGAGGTGGTGTACCTCCCATGCGTCTGACCATCACTTCTTTGACAATGGATCCTACTGAGTTGTGCTCAGAGAAGATCGCTGTCAGAATCTTGCGCACACCCATGAACTGCCAGTTGGTCAATACTGGACCCGCTAACATCACAGAGGTGATTCCCCAACCCACATTAGGCGGCCAGGCACCGTTGTGTATCACATGAATAAGACACATCACAAAGAACATCAGCGCACACGCATTGACCGTGAAACCTGACATCATTCCACAGAGAACCATCGCTTTTGAGGCTAGGCTGTGGGATGTGCCATGTAACGCGTCCAATACTTTTTCATCTGCATCCACCACTGCATCAGCGGGTTTACCCGTTTGATCAGTCATGGTGTTCTCCATTGACCCAACAGAAGCTCTCTGCTAAGCTCTTCAAGCGCATAAGCTCCGACGGCTACCGCATCCACTGAGTGTTCATCCAGAGCCAGGAGAATCTCTCTGGGGACCTGCAGTGGCTGGTAACGCAACAGACCTTGACGCACCAACTCTTTACGTGCGTCCTTATCCATCCCGCGCTTGGGAATCGCCCCCACTGTGGATTTAGCCTGGTTAGGCTTCACGGTGTAAGACGCCAGGTACGGGTTGTATTTCCAGATCGCATGCTTAATGCACATACATGCTTCAACCAGCGCTTTAAACGACTGCGGGGATGCGCCCAGGTAGTTGTCTTCATACACCACGATGTGCGGTTGCACACGCATGAAGTAATTCACCAACTGCCCTTCTAATCCCAACAACCGTGAGTCACGCCCGTCTCCGTCATGCAGCACATTTCCCCAGTAGTAGTTAACCACCGAACCACGCATAGTGAAGGCTTCGATGTACGACTGCTCCAGGGTTATCGGGTGCAAGCCCAATAACGACACCCCCATGGTTTCGGTACCGGGGTCAATGCTGACCACCCGTAACGGCTCCACTGGACGCCCATCATGAAAAACCATACCGCCTCACTTAGTGAGTGGGGCGAACCCCACTGCACCGTTCTTAGTAGTGCACCATGACGTAGCCACCTACTTTGCCCACGGACCCACACTGCAACAGCAGCACATACGTGTGCGCTGTATTCACGTGGAACCCGTTGCTGCGCGCTACAGAGGTCAAGCCGTTGAACAACACCGTCGCACCGTATAAGGTGAAGTTGCTCTGACTAAAACCCCAGGTCTCACCAGTGACTGTTGACAAGATGTCAGCAACCGTCCAGTCGTCACTGGATGGCGTGGTCATTTGGTAACCTGCAATGTAGCGTGCTAGTGCGGTGTTGTCTGCACTGAATGCCGGGTACGTCATGAACGGGCCTTGAATGCGAGCCAGATCAGAGGACGGTGGATTCAGCCCGGTTAACTTCAACACCTTCAGAGTATCTTTCAGGTAGTTGTTCTTGTCATCCAGGGTAAACAGCACACCTTGCACATTGCTTTTGACAATCGGTGAATCAGCTTTCGCACGCAGGTAGAACTGCCACGGGGTAACCGAGGTGTTGACCTGCGTCAGCTGGATGTCATCCGTGGTCAGGAGTAAGCCATATTTGGCATTGATCGCTGACAGTAACGAATGACTGGTGTCCGTGGCTGTGAACTTCAATTTCGGGTTCAGTAACTTGAACTCGTTGTTGAGGTCCAGCTTGGCGTAGCTGATACGTTTAACGTTGTAATAGAAGGTGGGGTCGTTGGACTCCACATCGACTGTGGCATCGACGCCGTTGACTCCGGTCCCATTGGTCCATTTAGTCAACACCGCATACTGCCGATTGAGTTTGATGTCGTTGCGCTCTTCGATCAGGTCGAACAACAACGCTTCACGGTTCTTATCAAAGATATTCATCCGAGACCTTCACCCTTTACAGTAGTGTGGCGTTAACGGCGTTATCCGCAACCAAGGCTTCAGTTGCACCGTAGTTCACCAGACATTCGATACCGGTGTCGGAATCATCCGCAGCGGCACCACGGTTGGTCATGAAGTTGTTGATCTGTGCACCGATGATCTCTTTGTACTGGATGGTGCCACCCAGACCGTTGTCACCGCTATTCACCTGATCAACGCCCGAGACGATACCGTACTCAGAAACCAGTGCATACGCTTCATCTTTGAACATGATGCGTGCTACGTTCAACAGCTCGGTACAATCCAGTGCTGTCAGGCTCAGGTCCAGCTCAGCGTTGGCTGAGAAGAACGAGGAAGACGTCACAACACTGTCGAGGTTGTTGGTGTCGACCGTTGGCGGTTTCGGGTTCAGGGCGTTAGAGTCGGGTGCCCAATCACTTGGCACCAGTGCACCGGTAACCGGATCACGTGTCGTTTTCTTAGACTGCACCACGACGTTGGCAAGACTCAGTACTTTTGCCCAATAAGCAATGTACTTCTTGCCAGTGTCCGGATCAGTCCAGATCGTGCGGATACGGTATTTGTCACGCTGATCAGCAGACAAGTCACTGCCGGGCTCACGCAGTACAAACGGAATGTGTTTGTACAACGCAGCGTGGTCAGGTTGATGATCAATCGCTGTTGATAGATAAGTGCCGTTGGACCCCATGTAGCCCAGGTGGCCACCGTAGCCAATCACGAAGTATTGGGCTTTCGGGTTGGTGCTGCTTGGTGGCATGGTGCCGGCTAACATCTGGAACTTTTCGTTCAGAGTAGAACGCTCCAGAATACGGTGTGGGATACCCAGCTGGTTCGCAACCTGCAGCATGTTACCGTAAATAGTGCGGACGTTACGTTTCATTTATAGCAATCCTTTTAATACAGGTTGACCAGCAACAGACCGGTGAAGTTCGTGCAAAGGTTGGACAGGCGGTAAACCGCGCATTTCGGGAAGTGGGTATTGGCTGGATAGCCTTTACTGTTTGCCTCAGAGCTCAAGCCCTGGAACACCAGTTTCGCTTCACCCAGGTTGAAGTCACCTGACTGTGCGGAAATAACCCATGGATCCCCTGTCACTGCACTTAAAACTTCGGCCAGCGCTGCAGGCGCATTGCTACCGACGACATCGTCCTCTATGTCATACTTGACAAATGTCAAATCTAACGGATAGGAGTAGATGCTGATGTTCGCTTGGCTGCCGATCTCTGGGGTTTGAATACTACCCACCATGGGATCCACAATCAACTCGTTCAGGTCGATAGAAGAGAGGTAATAGTTGAAGCGAACTTTACCCTGGATAATAGGCGAGCTGTCCGCAAAAGCGATCTCTGCGTAACCCTGACCCAGCGTAACCGAGGCAATGTGTGCGACGTTGATATCAAGCCCGTAGCGCTGTGCCAGGTAGCCCACCACTGCGTATTCGTCGATCTGACTGGCGCCCAGTTCAATGAACTTGGGAATCCCGTAGAACAACTCAGTGGCGTCCAGACGGTCATACTTCACTAACCGTTGGCCGGTGTACGCTTTGGAGTTTTCGGTCGCCCGCACAATCCCGGTGGTGTTCTTGACGGCACCTGTTGCCGGTGCTACTGACACGAAGTCAAAATCAGTGATCTTCAGACTGGTGCCAAACGCTTTGTTAAACGCCGGTGCCATCAGATCATTGATGCGTTTATGCACGATGTTCTGTAAGTTCATGATCAGGTCCCCTGTACCCGGTTATAGTACAACACAAGCGGGTTCTGGAACTCGCTGCAGTACGTCGGGTCCACGTTCACCACCATCATGTACCCTTTGTCCACGTTCCCTGGCCATTCGGTTTGGTCTACAATCCGACCGTTGAACAACACCTTACCGTTGAACAGGTTCATTGGACTCTGTTTTGCTTCATGGGTCCAGAAGTCACCGGTTACACTGGTCAGTGCACGCGCTAAGGTATCGTCCGCCAGTGTGGTCATTGGGACATCAACCAGCACTGGACCAATAGGCTTGGTGTTGGTCCAATAACCGTACAGTTCACCGTAGGTCATTGGGTGTTCGGCAACCACGTTGATCAGATCGAGTTCATCGTCACCCACAACTTTCGCCAGATCAATCTTTGCAGCGTCCACGTTGATCAGTACGGAATCCTGCCATGCCAGAGAGCCCGTAGAGATCGTGAAGCGGTTGATAGCGTTGGGTGAGAAGTCAATCAGATCAGGACGCACGTCCGCATTCGTTAACCCCATGTTAAAGGTTTCGTTAAAGAACGGGATCAGGTCCTGCATCGTGGTGGCGCCCGGTGGCACTTCGACATCGATCTCAGGGTAGTTCTGCAAATAGAACGACAACGAGATACGGTCGTAGTAATACCAGGTTGATCCTTGCACGGCAGCCCCAGGACGGGTGACTGCAAAGATCTTGCTGTTACGTGGAAACTTGACGGTATCCATGTTTACCTGCGGTGTTGATAACCGCAGGGTCGTTGGTGTGTAGTTAGTACCGTTATCGTGGTTAATCAACCCAAAGACCAGGTCACTGGACGGTAAGGATGGATCCACCACGTAATAGTCAGTACCTTCTTTATACACAATTTGTGTAGTCACAAGGTCACTCCTTCATGGGTTAAATACAGGATAACATAGGATGGATCACGAATGATCCCACGTGGCGTCGTCCAGACTGCTACTGCTCGCACTGCCCGAATCATTCGTTACATCAATGGTTTTCGGCAGCGTTTTGCTGTAGAGCGAACTCAATACCCGCATGTTGGCTGGCAAGTTATCCATAGCCAAACCTTCGGCCAAGATTGGGTCAACACCCGGTGCTGCACCCCAAAGCCCATCAAGCAGTTGATCACCGACATCATGTGCCTGACCCCAGAGTCCATCCAGCATTTGTTCACCCACTGGTTTTGGATCTGCCCACAATCCATCGAGTACCTGATCCTGGTCAATCACCGGACGGGTATCAACAAACGGTTCAGGCCAGAGACCGTCCAACAGGTTCTTCGTCACTACCGGTGTCACCTCCAACGTATCCTGAATACGGGCGGTGGCGCCCGAAGCATAGAAGCGTGTTTTTGGATGGGCGACTGCAGTTGCACCGACGGCTATGTTAAGGTCATAAACCCAACGACGTTTGGAGCTGGTATGTGTTGCGATGTTGTTGGATTGGGTAACCATGTCCACCGTGGCTTTACGCTTCATGTGCACATCGTCAATCCGCACCCCCACCTGCAACCAATGGGTCTGCCCGGTCCGCATGTGGACATCACCGATACGCAGTGTCGGGTAGTCCAGCATCGCAATCGCTTGATCGTTGATCTTACGAATCACCTGGATGGTGTAAGAAGACAACTCCAGCGTTAACTCCAGCATAGCTTTCTGCACATCCGCCAGGCGTTGAGTGTCCGCCGTGTCAAGACCGGTAGCCATGTTCATTAAGTTAATGGCAATGGTGTTCCAGTCTTCCGGTTGGATGTCTGACAGATCCCAGCCACGCACCTTAAAGAAGTCGGCGTAACTCATCCCCGCCCACATATCGCACATCACATCGGTATAAAGGTCAAGGCACATCTTTTCAATGCCTGCACGCTCATCCATGTGGTTACGGTAGGTCCACATGTCATGATGGATTTGTGTGGCGTTGTTGATCTCTACGGCTTTGTGATAGAACGCTTCTGTGGAGATGATCATCGGCATATCAGGCTGATCTTTGATCGCCCGAAGAATCCAGCGATCAGTGACGTACTGTGTGCCGTGTCGCGCTTTCAACTGCTCAAAGGTAGGACGAGGAATCTTCAGACACATGGTAGCCTGGTAATGGGGGATCACGGTCAATGGCTGACCTTGACCTTGCCACACCGCATACAGGTACAGCACAAAGGCTTCCTTCACGGTCATGCTCATGGTCAGCCCGTTCTTTGGGTTCACCATAGAGACCAGTGCCGTGTAGCGGTCAGTACCTGCCATTCTTGCCCATTCGTTTAGCAACGTGGTTGACAGTGGATACGCAATGGATTCTGACATGTCACGCATGCTCGATTCCAAGACCTTGGTCGGGATGTTGGCATTACGGTTGGCCCGGACAGCCAAGGACGTATTGCCGATCTCGTCTTCCACGATCAGTTTATTATCACGGGCTAACGGTACCTGGTCTTCCATGATCTCGCGGGTGGTTCGGAAGTAAGCATCACTGGAGATCATGTCTTGCATGTTCAACAGTTCACGCTTAAACCGTACACCGGCTTTGACGTTCTCAATCAGGTCAACCGTCGAGTGCTGGGCATTGTACGCCGCCAGTGGGATGCTGCGTTCGGTCAGCAAGTGCTCAATCAACTTACTGAACTCAAACTGTTTACCGGGGTTACGAATCAGGTAAACGATGTTGCGGTACAACCACAGCACCTGTTTGCGGGTCAGATAAGGACGGTAGCGTTCCAAGCCTGCATGCGACCCAAGGTGCGCCCAGATATGAAAGTCGTGCACATAACTGGTACCGATGTTTTCATTGCGGATCATCATCAACCGCACGGCAGTGTGCATCTTGATCTGCGACCCGAAGAAGTGATGCATCAGATCATCGGTAAGGTTGGTGTAATTCAGATGCTCATTCTGTTTGACGTACGTGTAGATCCACTTTTGTAACTTGGGCAACACATTGTCTTCACCTTCCAGAATCAGTGAAGCGTCGTACCAGATAATCTGGAACTCGTTGGCCGCTGTGGATACGCTAAACGGAATGGGGTTCAGTATACCGTTGATCAATGCTTTCTGCCGCGGGTACTTCGCCAACAACTCATTGTAGTAATCAGTGCCGTACTGATAGCTGCGGGCGGTAGACACATGGATCTGCATGCTCTCAACCGTGAAGTCAATCATCTCACCGTTATCGAGTGAGCGAACCTGCATCGGTTGGTTGTCGGGATGGTACTGCCCGGCCAGGTTCATGTAGTACTTCCAGGTCTTTTTGTCGGCCGCATTATATACGTAACCTTTCAAGGCCATCTCTTGATTAATGACCTCGGCTGTGCGAGTGGAGTGCAGCACCATCGTACGAGCGAACAACAGGTTAGCCTGCTCGTAAATCGTATAGTCTAAATTCATCGGAATCTCCCGAAAACAAGGAGCCTTATAAATGGCTGATCAAAAATTAACTGGTGTGTCCGGTGCAAAGATACCCAAACTGAACACGCTGAATAAGGACCCGGTTTCTCAATCGGTCCTGAAGTTACTGACGCTTGAAGAGAACAAACCAAAAACTAAAGGCCAAGCCGGTAACAAAGACCAGATTCCTAAAGCGACATTGGATCGTATCTCTCAGATCACCAGTACCACAATCGACGCAAACTCTGAGATGATGGAATCGGTACCCGGTACCTTTAAAGCGCTGAGTATTTTACAATCAGCCATCCTGTCTCCTCGTGACTTAACATCCATTAACCTGTCCTACAAATCAGAGTCGTATGAAGGCCGTAATAATGACCTGAACACACTGCTGATGAATCGGGTTGAGGATTATGTTGAAGGCAACTATAAAATTACCGATCGGTTGTCTGACATCCTGGCTAACGTCCTCTTTTATAAAGGTGGTGAGGCCATTGCGTTACTGTCAAGCTCATCCCTGGACAACGTGATCAATGGTCATGTTAAAGCCTCGCTGGAGTCATTGGAAGATGACTACAAGAACGGTGAGTTCGTTAGCCGGGGTTGGTTGGGTGATAACGACGACACCCTGAAAAGTGGTGTGCGTAAAGCTTCGCTGGAATCACTGCTCAGCGGTGAAGCGGCAAGCATGACCAACAACGTCGTGGGGAACACCAACTACAACGTCACCGTTACCGATAACGACTCCATCCTGCGCATGCCACAGTTGAAGTTAACCCTGGCCCGTAACGCCATGGCGAAAAAGGTGGCGATCCCGCGTAGCTTACGCCGTGCTACTGCCACGCGCAGTTACGGTATCGAAGCGCTGGATGAAAAGGGTCAACCAAAAAATAAAGACGGGAGTCGTGGCGGCACCTCCATCGCCAAATCACTGAGCGATGACCAGTATGTTGACATTTATAACCAGCTGTTTAAACAGCGGGACTATAAACAGTCTGACCTCGTGGAAATGCGTCGTGACGACGAATTGACCCAAGAGAACGTGGATGCGGTCCTGTGGAAAGACCTGCCGTTAGAATCGGTGGTACCTATTCACTTCCCAGGTAACCCACGTGCGCGTATTGGTGCTTACGTAATTCTGGACGGTGACGGTAACCCTGTTTCCAGCGCCATGAATGAAAACAAGTACCAGGATGTGATGCAGAACAAGTCCGACACGGCAAATGCCATTGACGGAACCAAAGGCATCATTGCGATGGCACAGGAGTACAAGAACGGTAACTCCGATCAGTTCTCCATGGTAGATTTTCGTAAGAAAGTCACCGGTGACATCGAGAAAGACCTGGTGCAACGTATTGTGAATGGTACCTTTGCGCAGAAGGTTGCGTTGGGGATGACAGACGAAATCAAAGACATCATGTTTGCGCGTGCTATGCGTAACCTGAAAACCAAAGTGCTTTTCATTCCTGAAGAAGCCCTGGTGTACTTTGCGTTCGACTTTAACCGTTTCGGCATTGGTCGTTCATTGCTGGAGCGTTCACGTCTGTATGCATCAATGGCAATGGCCAACGTGATCTCTACTACCCTGGCTAACATCTCTGCGTCTACTAACGTCACCACACTGGGCATCACCCTGGATCCGGATAACCCTGAACCAGACCAGACCATTGAAGCCATCGTGACCACGCACCTGAACAGTAACCGTACCATGTCTTCACTGATTGGTGCGCGTAACCCACGTGATGTGATCAACATCATGGATGAAGCGGGTGTGATTGTGAAAACCAACGGTCACCCAGGCTACCCTGACATTGATGTGGACGTGTCTTACGACAAACGTAACGTCACACCGCCCGATGCAGAATGGAATGACCGACTGCTGGAGATGCTCTGGGGAATGTGGGAGGTGGACCCAGCGTTACTGTCTACACAGAACGCCGCACAGTTCGCCATTGAACACATCAATAACAACGCCTTGTTCCGTAAGTCAACAGGTGTGAAGCGCAAGATGTTCTGTAACACCTTGTCTGAACTCGTGCAGAAGATTGTCATGAAGTCAGGTAACCTGATGAATGACCTGTATGAGATCATTGCGGATAACAAGAAGTTGTGGGCCCCGACATCCAAGAAAGGCAAAGAGCAGTTAAAAGAGTTGAAGGAAGAACATCCAGAGATTGACAACAACGATCAGTCGTTGATGAACTTTATTCTGGTGAACTTCATTAACTCCATCACGCTGACCTTGCCTGAACCAATGGAAGGGGATATTGATGAGCAGAACCGTGCGTATGACACCATGCGTCAACGTTACGAAAATGCCATCAAAGATCTGTTCCCTGATGACATCCTGTCGTATGTACTGGGTGACGGTGCTGACACCACGAAGTTTGAGGTGTGGCGCAATAACCTGGTGGCGCACAAGATGCGTGAGTGGATGGCGGGTAGCGGGTCGTATGAAGACATTACAGCGCTGTGTGAGATTGATGATGAATCCAATGCATCAATCACCTTGCTGGCTTCCATGGTGTCGTACAACAAGCAAACTCTGGAAGGCATGATCGAATACCTGAAACTGTCTAATGACATGAAGGGTAAGATTCAGGCCTCCTTTGCGAAGCTTGAGGAAGACGGCCACCTTGACAACAATCCAGCTGAAGGCGGGTTTAACAATGGTACTGATGAATTTGGTAATCAGACTGGTGCGGGCGGGGAAGATGGCATGGGTGGCGGTGCCGACGGCACAGACCCAGGTGCGTCCGCTGATCCACTTAATGACGGCAGTGATCCGGACCTTTCTGCTGATAATGGCGGTGGTAACGATCTTGATGATCTCAGCAATCAATCTGCTGATAATTCTGACCCGATCGCCGACGCCGCTGCCGGCGGAGAACCTGGAGCAGATGCTGGCGAAGGGACAGCGGGCGAAGCAGCTGCCGGTGATGCAAGTGCAGAAGCCAACCTCCTCAGCGCAGAAAGCACCGACGGAGTAACGCCAGAGGGTGAACTTAACCCAGATGACGTCTTACCTGAACTGGACGAGAACGGTAAACCAATTGAATCGGCTGAACCAGAGCTCGATGAAGAAGGTAATCCAATTGTTCCAGAGGAGCCGGTGCTGGATGAAGAAGGTAACCCGGTAGTGCCAGAAGAACCACCGGTGGATATCAACGAAGACGACTTTGAAGAACATCCTCAGGATGAACACTCTGGCATGGACTTCAAAGATGGCGAACGTCACGACGATTCTGACCTTGAGTTCAATGAGGACAGTGACGGTAATGAGGATCTCGAATTCTCCGACGCCGGTGATGGAAAACCGAAGGGTCGCAACCGTAAGTCAAAACGCACGCAGAAGAAAGAAGCCAAGAAAGCCAAAGATAAGGATGATGGCGGGAAAGGCACTGATGACTTAGAGTTCAAGTAATCAGAAACAAAAAATAAAGCATAAGTGAGACACGTGCCTCTTCCCCCGCAAGGAGGAAGAGGACACGGTCTTTATGCCGATTAGTGGGCGTTAACATTCCACGACGCATAGTGCTTGCGCTTAGAAATGAAGGCGGTGTTTGCAAAGTGGGTGGTCAGTGTACTTCCGCATACACTCTCCTGACCTAAGGCATCTACCGTAATTCGGGTAGAGTCCCGTGGATTAAGTTTGAACTGTGCTACCTGGATGCCGTAGCGCGCTTGCATACGACGTGAAAGCTCTGCCAATACAAACTCATGGTCACGTTGCTGTAAACGCGTCAGTGAGCTGTCCATGGCGATTTCCGCTAAGATATCACGCATGACTTGTGAGTTGGCCGCATAATGTTGATCACGCATTGATTTTCGCCTCTGGGTTCTGGAGTAAATACTTCTTCATAGTAATTACAGCCTCCAGATCCTCGATGGTAAACCAACCGTCCAGTTTCACTTCTTTACCAATACCGGGTACATCAATCCATGCTCCCTGATTGTGATCATCCAGATAAGCATCCGCTGCATCGTACTGTTCTTTGGTGATTGGGGTTTCCTTTGCATCATCTTCTTTAATCAATTCAGTCATACAGGTCTCGTTTTATAGTTAAAGGAAAGAACGGCATAAAGCGAGAGCCGAAGCCCTCGCCGTATGCGATTAGTTGATGTACCAGGTTGGGAAGGTATCACCTGCACCCAAGCCCGCTTGTGAGAAGCCCAGTTCAATACCGTCACGGGTAATGATGATGTGCTTGGTCACAACACTGCCGGTTGCTTTACCACGTTTCTTGATGTCGCTCATCAGCTGATGCAGATAAGGACGCTCAGAACGCATGGTAACGAACGCAGGCTGGTTATCGTGTGCACGCAGCTGTTTCGCTGTACGGTTCATCGTGGTGATGCTGTACGCGATTTCCAACAGCATGGCAGAGGACATCTGTTCAACCAACATCTTCTGCTCTTCTTCGGAACCGTTGTAGCGTTTCGCGATTTGCATCTGCGCTGCTTTCAGTGGGTTACCGGTCAGTACTTTACACAGACGTGAACGCACGTTATCCCAGTTCTTCTGAATGCGATCCAGCACATCCAGATCTTCCTGGCTCTTGTTCATGTACATGATAAAGTCAACCAGCTCATCTTCCAGCGGTTGGGTGCTTTCCAGTTCGATCTCACCTGCGTAACCGTAATCCGCATAGAGCATGTCATTCAGCGTATCACGAATGTAATCGGTGATTTTACGCAACGCACGCTCAGGCAGGTGGTTGTTGGCACGGATGCTACGAATCGCTTCAGCCAATTGCATCAGGTCAGGAACAACCGAGTCAATGGTTAACGCGTTCACATCCGGGTTTTCCAGCAGTGCGGTCAGATCGTTGTGCTGCGTGATAAGTTTGACTTCACGGATCTGGGTTTCAAAACCGTGTACCTTGGTTTGCTCCTGATCAATGATTGGTTTCACTTTGAGTGAACCGATGAGCATCGCTTCCTGACGAGACAGTGCGTACACTGGCTTATCGATGGCGTAGATGCTGTCGGCACCCAGTTTCTCTTCCAGGATCTCTGGTGTGGTTTCTGGGTCTTTGATAATACGCACGGCTTCGCCAGCGCCGGTGATAGTCAGTGGACCGAAGTCTGCCATTTCCGCATCGCGGATCTGTTCAGTCGGTACTGGCGTATCCAGCAAGCTGATGTCGTGTTTAAGACGATCCATAGGTACCCCAACAATTTTCTGTTCGATTGAGCCATCTTCCATGTAACGATACAGACGCGTACAGAAGCGACGATCGTAGCCAATCGGCCATGGACAGGACTTGTGACGACGCGCTTGACGCATAACTTTGTAGAAGTCAGCAGACGGTGCATCGTAATACTTCTCAGTGTACAACCAGCCATCTGGCAGGCCTTCTTCACTGAGGACAGGTGCGGTGCTAACAGGTGAATGATTAGCCGGTGTGGTGGTGTTAGCCATTTCCACTGGCGCCGGTTGTTGAACGATGTGCTGCTGTGGTGCAACTTCACCTGCGGTAGCCGCGTACGGTGATGTCCATGGATCTGCTTTGTTCGGACCAAACGAACCAGCAAACAATTCCGTCATGCTTGGCATTGGACGAGAATCATCATCTGCCGGCGGGTTAAACATCGCCTCTTCTTCTTCGCTGCTCAATTCAGCTACTGAGTCGAAGTTGATGTCAGACGGATACTGCTGATTGATCTGGTTGTCAATCGCCGATTGCAACGACGGCGTGCTGAGCTGCTCCATCACACCCTGGTTGAACGTTGGTGGTTGTTCAGCCGGTTGCTGAGGCTGCTGCTGCTGCGCCACTGGCTGTGGAGCAAATGGATCTTCCGCTAACAACGGCTTTGGATTATGCGCGCCATAACTTACCTGACGTGCGGTAATCCCCAGCTCATTGTCATTACTGGTTGTTGCGTTACCAACAGGCGGTTCAATCTTCACTGGCGCTACGCCAAAGTGATTGTCTGCCGCTGCAGGTGGAACCATGGAACGTGCATTGCTGTAACCTAAATGCGCACCCTGTGCCTGACCTGGGATAGCAGGCTGCTGCATGGGGGTAATCCCATACTGCTGATGCATGCTTGGTTGCTGCATCATTGGCATGCCAGGTTGTTGGTACGGCAGCACCTGCGGTATCATGGGTTGAACCATCGGATGTTGTGTGGTGACCTGGTAGCCAGGAATGCTCAACTGGATCTGAACATTCTTACCGATTAACGGCATGGACTGGTTAAGTTGCTGTTGCAGACGAGGAATGTCCTGTAACAGTTCCTGGAGCACTTGTTGTGGCATTGTACCAACCATACCTGGGTTAGCTGCCAAACTCATGATAACCATCACACTGTACGTATCCGTGACGGCACGACTCAACACCTGTTGAACCGGCTGACCTGGCGCCGTACGCATAGACAGCAATACAAAGGAGGTACCTACTTGAACCGCGCCCTGAAACTCACCATCCTGCCAGTTCTGTCCTGACGAACGCTGATACAGGAAAGCCCCGATCTGCGTTGCATTGGACGCCTGCTGAATATAAGTAGCCAGTGCCTGCATCACTTGCTGCTGTGACACCTGCGGTTGCTGGGGCTGCTGCATCATCTGAGGCTGAGGCTGCTGCCACATTTGTGGTTGCTGCGGTTGCTGCTGATAATACTGCGGCGCACCCTGCGGCTGGTACATGTTCATCGGCTGCTGCTGATAGAAAGGTTGCATAATAAAATGTCCGTGGTTTAATTGTGAAAGCGGTTACAAGCGTTACTCATACAGGTAGGGGCGTGTCAGATGTTGCGACGCGTAATGATTGCCTGTGTAGCAGTAAACAACTTGTCGTGTTTGACCGACGGCTCGAACCGGTTGTTCGGCAGTGGTTTGTACAGGTTTGCGATAGAACGGCCAGTGGGGTCTGGCTTGGTGCTGTGTAAGTATGCGTTACAGTCTGCAATACTGACATCGAGCCCCTTGGAGTCATCAGCCATCGGTGATGTGCTGGGACGTCCTTTGCCACCTGACGCGTTTTGCTGCAGGACCAACTTGTTGTTGATCTTAAACAGCTTGTTATCACCCGGTGCCGCGATAGAACTGATCTCACCGTGGTCAGCACCTTTTACTTTGTAAATGACCTCCGGCTTCAAGTTCTGCTTAAAGGCTTCAAGCAAGTTCGCTTCTGTAAAGCGCATCTTACGCTCACCGGTTTCCTGATTTACATCCCACTGCTTACACTGCTGCATTAGGTTGAACTTCGTGTAGAAGATCCCATGCACGATGGGTGACAGCACGTAGGGTAAGACTGCCAACTTCTTACCATAGACACTGGCCAGGTTCACCGTGTTAATCATGCTATCCAAGTTGGCAATGATGTACGCCATCACCTCGTAGATATCTTCACACACAATCCCTTCTTCTGCCAGGTTCTCTTGTGCCATTGCATCGAGATACGTGTCTAACGACTCGAAGTGAGGACGCAGGTAGTCTGACATCTGCACGTGCTTGACCTGACGGTTAAACACCATTTTACCCATCATCAAGCGCCAGTGTTCTGGTTCGTCAGAGAAGCCAGGCACAAACTCTTGTGGGTAACAGTCGGCAACGTAGAAATACCCAGCCACCATGATTTCTGTCAGGTTGCTTGGATTAATTGCACGAACTGCGATTGCTGCATTGGACGGTGCCCAATCCATAGGGCGTTTGTTGTTGGGGTGGTTAACCTTGGCACTGTAGTACCGCGTCCACTCACTGTCTGGGTGCGTCTCTGGGGTGATTTCCAGTTCCGTTCCATACACCACTTCAACACGCGCAAAATGACGAAACGCATGGGTTACCCCAAACTTGGCAAACAAGTAATGTGGCAATGAAGGTGTGGGTGGGTTTTTGTTGGTGTTCGCTTTCTGTTGTTTTGCACGGTAGATTTTACCGTACGGAATGTTGATGTGTTTCTGCACGCGCTTACGTTTCTGTACGATGTTAATTTCATCTTTACAGATCGTGTGCACCGTACGGCGAATCACAATCTTGTCGCAAGTAACACGGAAGAAGCAACCGTCCTGCGTAATGGATACGCCCGGGTCTTCTACTACGGCTGAGATGGTGTGCGCAGTTCCACGCAAATGCATCAACCCAGTTTCATCACAATACGGCACATACAACAACAGAGGCTGAATCGGTTTACCGTCAATCATGAAGTCAAACTTCACCAGACGCAGGTCCGATCGTGCCAACTCGTAACGCACTTTCGATGCGGAGTTCCCACCATTTCGTTTTAACTTGAAACGGTATTCCTCATCTGGGCGGCAACAGCGATACCCGACGTACTCAATGTTAGATCCTAAACTACCAAAAGCACTACGAAACACACGGTCAAGGTAATGCAGTGATTTGTCCATCTCACGCTTCACCAGACCCTCGTAGAAATCCGGGTTCATCTTAACGATGATGGGCTTCAGTATGTTCTCGAGCAATGGATCCATGATGTTACCTTATTTTAATAATTTAACGATGCCAATCATAGCGGTCGCGAGTTTAATTAACTCTGTCATCCCTTTATGCAACACAAGACTACCCTCTTGCTTGTGCTTTGTTTTGGCCTCGTCCAGCTCTTTCTTTAAATTCTCAATCTGACGGTCTTTCTTCTCACCGGCACGCTGTGCGACCTCCAAGGCGTTCTGTGCGGTTTCCAGTTGCTTATTACCTTGATGACGTGCTTCACCAAAGCTCGACCATACTCCGTACTTGTTGGGATCTTTCAATAACCTATCAAGGGGAATAAAGTCAGAACGTGCATTATTCGAAACGTCCTTAACATTTCTCATGGGCTGCGTACCCAACAAATACAAACCGTCTGCTTGTTGTTCAGTGAACTCATCAAACGGCAGTGGGTCGATACGGAAAACGTCTCCAGCGATATTCATGTACCGGGGGCCGAGTTGGTCGAATCGATCAATCAATTGGATACCGTAAAGCACGAGGTTATCATAATCCCGGGTAACCCGGTCTGATTGTCGACGTTGAATGGCGGTCAGTGAGAACGGGTGTTCGCCAACTTGTTCAATTGACTTTAGGGACAACACCACGTCAGCTAACGGGGAATAGAACTCACCACCGTGTTGATCAAAGAATGTTCGGGCATAAGTCAGGTTAATGCGTGCAAAATGCATTTGCCCTATTTGGGTACCCCGATCCTTCATTGTCTGTATAGCTTGATAGAGAATTTGGTATTCTTCTGGCAGAGACTCCATAGATTGGTTATCGATGTACAGAAATACTTCTGGCTTGGCTAACACCTCAATCTGTACGGTTACACTCCCGCTATTGTACCCTGCCCCGTATTTGGGGCGGATAGCGGCGCTCACCCCATTGCGTTGTCTTACCACCAATGGGACGTGCAAGTTACTGCGAATTGTTACAGACGTTTTAATGTCTGCATCAAACTCGAAGAACTTATCCTTATTATCATCCACAAGGAATTGGCGGTCGTTGATCATGACGATACCTTCCGTCTAACAGCTTAGCTCGAACTAGCATGTCTGCTGTCACACATTAGTAATGTAGGTATGAAATATTTTTACTTCGTTATTAAAGTTAGGCCGGCATAAAACCAGAGCCCTCCCCACCGAAGTGGAGAGAACTCTGGATTACGCGACTTACGTCGTGAGCTTAGCGGCTAATTACTTAGCTGCCAGTGCTCGGAGCAGGCTGCGCTGCCAGGCCGTTCAGAACGGTCTGAGCAATGTTAGCTGCCAGGTCGCCAGTGGTAACTGGGATGTTGATAGAACCGGTGTACGCTTCATCCAGACCAGAGATGGTCAGGTGGGCGATGATCGGGCACACAACAACGTGCAGGTTACGTGGCTGAACCATGGTTTCCTGAACGTAGTTACCGTTACGCATGATCTTAACGGTTGCAACGATTTCAGGCACCCACAGGTGCATACCGAAGGTGCAGAGGTCCAGACCGCCGGACTTCATGCGAGACAGAGTCATGATGACTTTGCCTTTCATTTCGATGTTGTTAGAGGTAACAACAGTTACTTTGAAAGAGATACCAGCGGTACGCAGGTCGCCAACTTCCATCAGGTACTGCGCGATGATGTTGTCGGTACCGATCAGCAGCATCGGAGTGGTTTCGTTGTACAGCAGGCCGATGGCTACGTTGTAACCAGATTCGGCGTTCATGCGGTAAGCGTAGTTACGCACGATGTTCAACAGCTGCTCGCTGATGTCTTCACGGCGCATGTGTGACGCAGTGGAGTTCACCAGATCCTTGATGTTGTAATCGCCTTCACCAAACCAGGCATCAACAACCGCTTTACCCACGCCTTCTACGGCGTTCTCATCGTAACGCTGCCACAGGGCGTTGTTAGCGATACCAGAAGCGCGCATGGAGTCAACGTAGTCCAGCAGACGGCTGATAGCCATTGCGGAGTTACGCGCGTAGGTTGCAGTAGACAGCTGCTCAACAGCAACAGCTTCAACCGGGCCCCAGTCGTTAGTAGCAGGTGCTACTGCAGTGATTGGCGCGCCCAGCTGCACCAGGTACTTATAGGTGCTGGTCTGACGGTCAATACGCTGCTCGCGGGTACGGAAGTTGCTGTTACGCAGGTTAGCTTTGATGTAGTAACCAGCGAATTCGAAGGTCAGTTTAGCGATCTCAGTCTGCACAGCAGCGGTGTTCGTGATTTCTTCACGAGCGTCGTTGTCGTACACACGGCTAACGCGTGGCTGTTCCAGGGCATTGACAACCAGGTCACCTTTCTCATGGTTCAGGGTGCCGTTGATTTTCAGTGCCAGGCCAACGGTCTGCTTACCAGTGGTCAGCGGAGCCAGCAGGACAGATTTAGAACCAGCAACGGTTTTCTGGCCAGCGTTCAGCTGGTATGCCAGAACATCCAGATCCAGAGAAGTCTGGAACTTGTCGCCTTCCTGAGTTTTCTGGAACGCAGAACGATCCAGGTTATCAGTGCGCAGACGGAACAGCTCAGTGGTACCACCGGCGTTGCTCACTTTGATCCACACGTACTGCAGACGGACGTTGTTGTCGATCTGGTCAGTGTGGTCCATCACGCCGTTCTGCACGAGTGAAGGAGTAGAGCACAGACCCAGGAAGCCTACACGCACGCCTGGTTTCAGCGCTGCAGTTGGCAGATCTTCGCCACCCTGCACTTCGGTGAAATCAGTACCGGCAGCAAACCACTGGTCGTTAGACTTATCAGCTGGTTTGTACGGCAGCAGTTTAACTGCATCGTTACGCAGGATAGAAGGATCACGCAGGGTGTTGATCAGTTTCTTACGCTGCCAGTCAGTCACTTCGCCAGTGGCTTTGTGTTTAACGAATGGCTCAACAACATCAACTGGGATTTTAACATCCAGGCCGATGTCGTTCGCAGTCAGAACAGTGGTAGGGAAGAAGGCTTCGCCAACCGGGTCCTGCTTAGAAGCTTTGATGTTGTACTCGATGGTCTGAGCCTGCTGAGGAACGAATTCCTGAGCCTGTTCAAACGCTTCAGTACCGTAACCCTGTTTCGGGTTGGCTGAGCCGTAGCGTGAACCGCTTACAGACTGGAAGCCATCGGACATTGCTTTAGCAGCACGAGACTGCATTGCGCGGCCGTAACCAGACAGGTCACCAACGATGGTGGCTGCGATTGAGCCTGCTTCCAGCTGCTGGTCGTTAAAACCTTCCAGACCCGCTTCCAGAGCACCGCTCACGCCAGCTGCTGATTTCAGCGCGTTCTTCGCAGCTTCGATCGCAGAATGCTGTTGGCCAGCTTTTACTTCGTCCAGAGATTCCAGACCGTAACCCGGGACAACGCCATCAGTAACCGAGAACTGACCGTTCTGTACTGCACCTTGAATACGGCTGAACAGTGAAGCACTGTGCTGCGTATGGAGAAGCTTAATTGCCATCTTTAGTTCCTTCAATCACTTATATAAGTTTTCGATTACACCCGGAGCCAGGGTTACCGGTCCGAATATGTGTTGCGCTAACACTCTGGGTAACAGTACGTCATAACGTAGTTAGTAACATACTATTATTATTCTGCTTAGGCACTGCGTTGCGCGATCGCATTGCTAACTAAGTTGGTGCAATAGCCCACGTAAAGTGATTTATACTCATCCGCTTTCGCAGTGATGGTGTTCATAGCATACAGCACTTGACGCAATAAACGCTGACTTAGCATACTATCTGTCAACGTCGCATCCTCACGCGGTACAATCATCACACAGACAGTATCACCATTTAACACAGTGGTCTTAAAGTCGTACTCAACAGCTTCGCCATTTTTGTGCGCCTCTACATCATAGGTCTCACCGGTGGCATACTCGTATACCGTACGGTTATTCAACCCCGATTGTTCAGCACGCACGTCGCTCTCATATGTACTTGTGAACTTTATCCACTCTTCTTGTGTAAAGACATCCATAAGTCCATTAGAATAGTAAGGGAGTTCAGCCAGCGCTTTGGTTAAGCCATTAGCATACGCGGCGGGTGACTTGCGAAAATCCAAACCACATACCATGGTGTTCAGGACGTTGTAAAAAATGACGTCGCGAGCGGATAATATACTAAGCAACTTTTCTGGTTCGAGTAACACCTTTAACGGTAGTTGGTTATCACGCAACGCTCGCAGGATCGGTGCGGGGGCGATAACAATTTTTTCTTTGAACATAACTTCACCTTAACGAGGAACGTGATGGACACTGGTTTGCTTCTCATAAAGATTATTACGTTATTTTACCAACACTCGATTGTTGGTGGCGAAGCTGGTGACGATTACAGCGAGTTTGTTGATGAACTCATGGAGAATATTCCCGCACCTGTTGAAACAATGGGTAGCGATGAGCAACGTTCTGTTCAGTTGGCTTTGCGTAAAACGATCCGTTGGTTAATTGGTCGTGGCAAGCATGATCCGTTAGACCGTTTAGATTTAATGCAGCGTCTGTTGAACGATTGTGGTCAAGACGCTTCGACGTACCAGGCACTGGAAATGGGGATCAACTCAAGTGAAGATGATCCGTACCGTGCAAACCAGATCGTCACCCAAATCTTCCGTGACCTGAAGAGCTGGGATAATCGCCGTAAAGCCAAAGCGGTGATTAAGAAGTTAGCCATGCCAATTATCTACGGCGGTGAAGACGTTGATGTTGACACTGCGGTTGGCAAGTTAATGGAAGAGATCGAAACACTGAACTTAACCACCACAGATCAGTTTGACCCTGCGGTGGTTAGCGAAGTGTCGGTGAGTGATCTGAATGCCGTGAGTCACATCTTTAAGCAGGCGAAAGAAGAGTCGTCTACGGTTGGGGTGTTACGCACAGGCTTCCAGGGTATTAACCGTATGCTGGGTGAAGTCGGTGGTTTCCGTCGTTCTGAGTTTGTCCTGGTAGGTGCGTTGCAGCACAACAACAAATCCGGTTTCACCATGGACCTGACACGTCAGATTGCGGTGCACAACAAGCCGTACATGCGTGACCCGAAAAAGAAACCAATGATCATGCATATCTCGGCTGAGAACAACATGACCGATAACATGGTTTCGTGGTGGAAGCGTATTAAAGCTAACGCCGACGGTTTGGTGCATGACCATCAAGGTATCGATGAAGCCACGGCTGCAAAAGAAGTCATGGATGCGTTGTCAATCAACGGCTATGAAGTGAACTTCTGTCGTGTCGACCCGTCGCAGTTTGGTTACCGTAACCTGTTCGAACGTATTAAGCAGTTTGAGAACATGGGTTATGAGATCCACCTGTTAACGATTGACTACCTGGGGATGTTTAACAAAGCCGGTTGTGAGAAAGGGGTAGCGGGTCAAGAGTACCGTGACCTGTTCCGTCGTGTGCGTAACTTCACATCAGCCCGTGGTATCTGTGTCATTACTCCTCACCAGTTAAGTCCAGCTGCGAAGATGCTGGTGCGTAACGGGATGGAAGAAGACCTGCCACGTGAAACGGCGAACAAAGGGTATTGGGATAACTGTACCAAGATTGACCAGGAAGTGGATGTGGAGATCATTATCCACCTGGTGCGTGTGGGTGAAGAAACGTACATGTGTGTGCAACGTGGTAAACACCGTACGATCTCCATTACCCCTGAGCGCGATAAGTTCTGTGTGTACAAGTTCAGTGATGCAGGTATCCTGGACGACATTCACGGTAAAGACATGTCACGTAAACACGTGGCCGGTGATACCATGGCAGAAGGTGGTGCGAACCCTTGGTTTGGCTAACACTGTATATTGTATGACCAGAAATGCAATTTGTTGTTCTTTTTCAGGGGATACACAGGATGCTGTATCCCCTTCTTTTTATCAGGCTTTTCGCCTTTAACACCACCAAAACCAAAACAAGCCCTAACCGGCGTAATCGTAACCTTTGATCGACTTTAACTAATTGACTATTCTGAAGTGGAGTTCGCCTGTCTGACTTCTGTCTACGGACGGAGGTTGGATAGGTTTTATGCCGATCTTATAGATGACTATTTTAAACCGCGGGAATTACCATGATTGAAATGATGATAACAGGATCGAAAGCAAAAGCGGTCATTCCATCGGATACCGGTCCCGGCGGAAAAGACCTACTGTTCCAGTACGCCCGTAACAGCACTCAGTTGGCTGGTTACTTTGGTCGTGTGCCTGCTTCAAGTCTGATTACCGGCACCGATCTGTCGACACTCGGCGGTGTGGTCGGTGGCACTGACATCAATGCAGAAAAAGGTTGGTTGAAGTTCTTATGCGATGGTAAGATATTGTTTGTTGCTCAGGCGTGTTACAAACAAAACATCCGACCCTCTGGCATCGGTGCCGCGATGACTGGTAAACAAGTAACCATTGGTGAACATGTATATACCCTTCGTAGTATTCGGGGAACTGTTATTGATAACGACCCTAATAAAACCGTAATAGGGTCTGAATGGAATAGGTTGATTCATTCAGTACTTGCCAACTCGGCAGAGTCGCAAGTTGAAGTTGATAACGGGGTTAAGTGGGATAATTTGTCGTCAGCTGATATTGGGTTGGATAGCAACATCGCATCGCAAACCATCTGCTGGGAAACTTCTTATTACACGAGTAACCCAGGTAACTATCGCATTACTCGTGGTACCAGTTACGGCTCATACAGTGCGATATCTCAACTGTATAACCAAACGGCGGAAACTCGCAGTGGCTGGCGACCTGTGTTGGAACTGATTGGTCCTGCTACGTAACACAAAAAAAAAAAGATCAGCATACCTACTCTACCCAACCCGTAAAGGGAAGGGTAGAGTAGGTGCTGTTATTTGATGCTGTTCAGTACGTTGGTTAAATAGTTCTGTTTACCGCTGCTCCAAACACCGTAACACTGGATCGTCACGGCTTCGAACCAATCCTCGTCTTGTTCATAGAAGTTAAACCGTAGTTGAATGGCTGACGGCTTAACTTCTACACCTTCGGGTTGTTCGCGCAACATGTAATCCTTGCGGACTTGACGCTGCAGTTTTTGGAACAGATCCGTTACCATTGCGGTACCGATCTCGGTTGCCGCCAGGTGAACATAAAACACCGTGGAGACATTCTTTATCGGACGACCAGTGCTGGCTGCAAGGACCAGCAGTTGTTTGGTCGCGTTTAAACGGGCTAAGAACTTATTGAACGCCGGGTCACCTTTACCACGGTTGTGCGGTTTCGCTTCCTGCAATGCCACTAACACGTCAAAGGTACCTTGATCAGTGTGCAAACTTATCATGGTTATACCTCCTACATTACCCAGACCGCATCTGCGATGTGCTCAAGGATTGCATCACGAATCTGCGACAGGGTTGTATTGTCGTGCAAGGGATTGGGCTTGCCTGACAGGAACATTGGGCGGTTAGCCACCCCAGTGAACCCGCTCGACAAGATAGACGGTCGTGGCGTAACCATGCCGACTTCTGAGAACCCAACTTTCACCACACCCATCCCGGTCTTGTGATTATACTCAACACGCAAGGCGCCAAAGGTCAACCCCATTGTGGTGTAGCGACCTTTGTCTTCCTGCTCCAACTTTTTCACCCAGCGTGTGTAGGCTTCCACTGCTGACTCACCGTGACTGACACGTTGAACTTTCTGCAGGGAGTATGTGCTGGCAGCTTTGTCAAAGACCAAGCCGTAATAATAGCCTAATTTCATTTTTACATCTCACAGGTTAAGGGTAGTTACATAAACGCGACGCATTTCACGCCATCGTGCACACAATCAATTCTAAAGAGCTTACTGTCGATCTTGGCAATCTTACTAAGCATACAGTCCACGAGGTCCACATGCTTCTCTGTAGACGGTATAATCGGCATCATGAAGATGTGTTTCCATTCACAGCTGTTAGGTCGGGGTAACTGACTGGTGATCCAGACTGGATCATAACCTTTAGTTTCCCGTTCAACGGCTTCGTCAAACTCCTTGGCGCGATCACTCACCCAGTCGAATGGCACCTCACCCCAGCCAAGCAGTTCGGTCAAGATTGTTTCGTTAGGCGCGGCTAACAGGTTCAGTTCCATCCCATGTGATCCTTAATGTGAACCATGGCTTCAGCATACACCTCATCAGGCGAGGCATTGCCGTCTAGGTAGATAATTTTGGTTTTGCCTTTGGTCAGGCGTTCAATGAGTGGCGCAGCATGTACATACATCTGCATATACAGCTCAACATCTTTAGCCACGGTCTTTTCTAAATCATCCAACTCACGCCGACCGTACATCCGTTGTCTCAATGTTTCAGGTTCTACCTTTAACACAAAGATCACATCCGGATAAATCAGGTTAGCGCGTTCCAGGATCAATTCAACGAGTTCCATCTCCCCGCCGATTAATCCCTGGTATACAACAGTAGACATGAAGCAACGAGATGCCAGGATGGGTACTCCAACGTGGGTCGCTACGTGTACGCCTTTACGAATCATAATTCGGTCTGCCATCATCAGCAGTGTCCGAACGAGATTCTTATCGGCAGGATCCAGTGTGGTCTGTGGGTCGGTCATGATGCGACGCAGTTCTGCGCGATCACCAGACTCACCTGGTTCCTCTAACGCAATAAACCGCTCGCCTCGACGGTTGAACTCTGCTTTGATTAATTCCAGCAAAGTTGTCTTCCCGCCGCCATCCGGTACCTCAATTGCAAAATACTTACTCATGTTCGCTGTCATCACCTTGGTTGTTTGCCATGTCAACAATCGCTTCCTGCTCTAACTTCTTCAGGACCGCCACAGGGACTTCTTTGCCGGTGATATAGTAACACTTGTCACCCATGCACTGAATCGCGTAGGGATCGTCTGGTGCGCTCATAGAGGCATTGGCTTCACCCACAGAACAGTAGGCAACCAGGATCACCGCCATTGCCAGTACCACGCCCCCACAGAAACCCATCATGGTCTCTTTCATTTTGTTATGCTTCATCATTAAATCCTTTTGCATCGTAGATGTTGTTGAATGCGCGTTCAACGATTGCACGCAGATACGTGTTGCTGATAAAACCCGGGTTGAACGTCTCCAGTTTCTGCATGAAGTCGTTCACGTACTCATCTAATTGGTCTGCTGTGTTAATCTCTACATTGTCCCGCAGCATTTCGGTTTCGATCACCGCCTGAGCAAACCAGGTACTGTTAATGAACTCCGCAGTCGAGGAGTTAAGCAAACGGTACAGCCCCATGTAGCGGTAAGGCTGAGCAACACCTGGGTCACACTGCAGGAAACGGGTCTGGTACTCTTTTACGTCGTGATCCAGTAAAAGCAGTAAGGCTGACAGATCAGGAATCATTTTTGCTTTGTTAGTCATAAGTACTCCGATAAAGATAGAAGGGGTTATCATCGCAGTAATGTAGGTGTGAAATCATCTGCAGCTCAAAGCGGCATAAATGACAGGACGTGACTCCTGTCATCCATGGGCTACAGTGAGGTGTTGTATTCATCGTCCGTATTGGAGATAAACACGGTGATGGCGCTGCGACACAACATCCCTCGATCCATCAAACCTGGACGGGCCAGCTGATAGTTCGATTCAAATGCGGTCACGACCCCATAACGCTGCACCACTTTGTTTCCTTTCAAATACAGTAGTTTCACCGGCATACCAGGATACACCAGATCCGGGTTACTGCTTTGCCAGGTGAATTGTGCTGTCGTACCATTAACGGTTGCTGTACGACTTAACACACGCGCTGTATTGTCCGTGACTTCATTGGTGGTAGGAACAAAGTCCACGCCATTACGCCGCTCGTTGGTTTTGATCTCGGTGTTGGTCTCACTGCGCTTCAATAAGACCTCACCTGAATCCACCACACGCCCTTCATCACCCGACATGGCTGAGGCACGAATAGTACGCGTGCCGTTACCGTCATTATACTGCTGTCGGTTGGAGCTGTCCTCGAACTTGGCATTCCCGGTTAACAACACCACCGTTGACGTCCCGCGGGTTTCGTAGCTGGTCTCAATCTCAGGAAAGCGATCAGCAGGTACATTGATCAGTGTTAACGTCGACCGGGCCAGTTCAAACCGCTTGGTGTTGTAGAGTGGCCAAACGTACCAGGTGCGATTATGGTAGAACGACCCAATACGGGTGTTGTACAAACCGTAGTGCTGCTGCAGGTAGCCCGCCAGGTCACACAGGCTGGTACCTTGCTTCACCGACACCAGGTTCTTCACCACCTGTGTATCGGGTTCAACAATCTGCGGTGCCTGAGGCTTCTGCTCCAGAGGAAGATCCAGCATTGACCCTGACCCACCCAGTAACACACTCAGAACCGACGAGGCAGAGGTCACCGGATAGTTACCCCCTGTCTGCATGGTGCGCATCTGTTCCACCGCAATATCCAGCAAATGGAACTGATACGTGGTGATCTCCATTTCACCCACAGCAGCCTGATTCAAGTCTGCCGTGCGGTTCTGCTTCACACGACTGTCATCGGTGTTCTTGGGGAACGCCCGCATGTTCAGTTTCGTGATCACCGGATCCTCGCCAGGCAACTGCATCACAATGATGAGGTTGATCTTGAGTTTATCGGCGTTGTCAATCAGGTAGGTGTTGTACAGTCCGGTGTTGATCACCAAGTCAACGGTCCACTCCTCAGCATACGCCCCAACGTAATCGTTGTAACGTAAGAGGTTGGCCACGCGGATAACATTGACAACTGTGGTGTCAAAGTAGATCTCCGCATTCATTGTGTAGCCAGGGCGTTTTTGCTTACCGGCTATTAACGAGATCTCATTGATCAACGCCGTGCTGTCAATGGTCATTGGTTGGTTCCTTACGCGGTGTGAAACGATAACCCAGTACCGGCATCAACGACTTGTGCTCTTTCTGCTGCACAGAACCGTCGTCATTCATAAGCGGCTTAGGCGCCAGATCAACCTGTGGTGCAAAGGAACGACGGCGCGTAGCAATACGCCCCAGCAAGCCCGACATCTCACGCGGCTGCTCGTAGCAACGATGCAGGCGGTACAGGTTAGTGGCTAACCCGTCCAGTTTCTCGAAGTCGTCTTGATCGGGAATAGGCAGGTTAGGGAACACATCAGCCAGTTCAGCGTAGTACTGAATGTAATCGGTGATGGCCGTATAGATAACACCAGCGTAGGTCTTGGGTTCTTCTAGCCAGAAGTTCACCCCTTTGGCACAGTACTCCACCATCTGATCGATTGTCAGCAGACGGGTAACGTCCTGCTCATCGGCCATGTTATCCATCCAGTCGATCCCGGTCACCGGAATACCGCGGTTGACTAACGTGTCCATGTCGTATTGATCGCGTTGCTTAATGCGACACTGATAGCGGCATTCAAAGATGACCGTCTGCAAACGTTTGACTTCACTCTTTAAATGGTCGTGGCGATTCTCAAACATGACTTACCTCACACCAGGCGTTGCGATGCGGTGCGGCACAATGCAACCAGTACCGGGAATGCATAGAACTGCGTCAGCTTCGACGTGTCGTAATAGGCATTCAGTAACTGGTCGACATTGTCCACGTTGATCGGTTGGCCTGTGATTAAATTATGGGCTTCGCGTTCCAGCATGGTCATCTCAACACGATGTTGGCTGTAGAACGCTTCAGAGAAGACGTAGCTGGTCAGGAACTGCAGATCCCGGAAGAACATCCCCGAGTTGTCAGCAGCAATACCTGGAATGAAATCAGACGGCATTAACGGCGCACTGCCCTGTACAGGATAGATCACATCATCAAACCCGCTGTACGCCACACCCCCCATCAACACGGACCCACCCCGGAAGTAACGCGTCGGCACCTGCTGCATTTGTTTGGTGACGTACGAGAACTGACGCACATCCTGCTTAACCAACAAATCCCACAAAGTAGTCGGGGCGCTGTCACGTCCCATTGACGTATCAAGCACCATCATCCGCAGTCGGGATGGGCGTTTCTCGTTTTCAATTAAGCGATCCACAAACCGGGTGTGGTACGGGTCGTACAACGATCGCGCAGTGTTAGCATCCGGCACCGACAACGTCCCCAGGTCTTTATCAAAGAACTGACTGAAGAACTGATCAATTAACGACTGCTCTTCACGTTCCAGGCGCTCACGCGTAAAATACTCATCAGCCGCAATAATCGGGTTTTTACCGGTGTGGACATAATCCATGTCGTAGACCGAAGTCTGCACCGTACGCTCACGCATCTGCCGTTCGATCTCGGGGGTGACGTAATCCATCAACCCGTATTCGATTTGATACGCTGCATCGTTGTAGATGGACATCTGCTCGACATTGTGGATCACAAACAGACCCATGTTGCCGTCACCAATGTCAGCGTAGAAGGCATCACCATAGTTAGGTATGATACCCGGCATCAACAGTGCGACACCCGATACTTCGGTTAAGCCTTTTTCAGCATCGGGGTTACGGTTAAGTTCGGTCTGTACTTTGAGGATGCATTTACGGATGGCGTGGTAACTTTGCACCGACAACGCCGAGTCAAACTGTGGTGGCATGGGTTCGCTGTTGCCGGCCAGAATCTGACGAAAGAACGTCGACATCCACGGCCGACCTGAAGCGTACGTCATCAACGCTTTAAGCGGTGTATACCCGGCATTGATGACTTCGTTGGCTACCTGTGGGCTTTTGATCTCTGGCGGTGTAGGTAACGGCAGACTCGGCTTAGGTAACGTAGGTTTAGCGATTGGCATTGCGTTCACTCCTCGCAATAATAGTGAAACGGCCGATGTACAAGGTATTGGTGGCTGGAAGCTTACTCCAGTCAACCCCATCAATTAACTTCTGCCAGTCATCGTCAGAGATGCGTCCGTTCTCATCCACCGGTGGAATACGATCCGGGTACAATACCGAGATCACTTCTTGTGCCCATACACCACGGTCTTTTAAATCGGATACGGTGTTCTCCCACAGCCGACGTAAGTCTGCATCGATATAAACCACCACGCGATACTGTTTGCGCAGATTCAGGTCATAGGTGCTGCGTATCTTAAAGGTCAGCGGATCAAACACCAGACATTCTGGTGCCAGCATCTGGTCTTCTTCAAAGACAGCAATTTGGATCACACTCTGATGATGGCCAAATATCCCCTGCTTGACATGACGCAGGTACATCAGGGTGCGTTCGGTAAAGGCGTAATCGCCCATTTCTTTGAGATCCACCACATCACGCAGGTCGTTGGGATCCAGCTGCAGTAGCACCTGGTACTGTGGTAAGAACTTGTAGTCAAAGACTGGCAGTTGCCATTCATCGTAATCCGGGGAGATCAACCAATCGGTGAGGTTGGGATTGTACTCCTGACCCAGGTCCTGTTGAATGCCTTCAAAGCGCGTCTGCTGTTCAGGCTTCTGGTAGACCTTGCCCCGATAAGACGGTAAACGGCGTTTCGGGATCATGGTCGCATCCAGCAATTGGTTGTGAATCATGATTGGGTACTGAATCACCATCCCGATGGCTTTATCGAATTCAAAACGGTAGGAGAACTCAGCCTGCCACCCGCCTAACTGATTGGCTTTCGTTGGAAACGGCGGACGCTCAAACTCCCAATTCCCTACCACGTTATCCATGGTCTCACCAATCACCAGATCGGTTTGCGCGCCATTCATGTTGGCAATCGCGGTCAGTCGGTTAGTGGAGTGACCCCGGAACCACGTCGAGAAGTTCTCCTCATACCCTGCCTGATACTCACGGTATTTCCACAAGGTGTGTAACAACCCAATCACCTCATCCGGATAAGCATAGTTGTACTTCACTTCGTGCACATAGTCCTTCACCAACTGTGCCAGCAATTGCTCCATGTTACTCAGCCACTGGTCAGCTGCGGCACGTGAGGTGAACCGGTTATTAAAGTTCATCCGAATCGAAGTCCGCTTTTTGATAGGGCGAACAAAGACACCGATATCCTGATCAGCGAAGATGAAGTTCTGCTCAGGGTATGTCACCGGCATTTCCAGTAACGAGGTTTCAGTTTCCTCTTCTTCGATGTTGATGAAGATACGTTCCCGACCAATGGTGCGGATGTTTTCTTTGTTGCCGTTATCGGTTTTGATGCCGATGATCCCGTTGGGTAACAACGCAATTTCTGAGTAGCCATTGAAGATGATGTCGGTGTTTGGTTTCAACTCCATGAAACGGATCAGGTCGTTTACCACATCGATCACCACCGGACGAATAATCGATTTATGTTGTTCCTTTATTTGGCGTCTGACGATAGGCATACACAACCCCAGTAAAGTAGAAGACTATACGATTTCGGCATCACTTTATTGTTCGGTTATGTATTTTTTAAAATATACTATGATCAATCGAAACCGGCGTTTAGGAGACCTTGTATGACCATCCTGAAACAGCCATCGGACCAGATCATTCTTGAGCAACTTAACAAGGACAATAAGACCGCGTTAACTCTTGCTCAAGTCCGATTCGGCACACCTGATCAGGTATTGAATCCGGTTAACGGAGATACCAATCTCCCGATTCTGGCAATACCTGGTGGCGGGTACGTTGGCAGTGTATTAGCAAATTATAACCGCTTAGACCTGGAGTCACTGTTCCGGTTCAAAGTGGTTCTCACCGTGGCGGACCTGCGGACAGTTGCAGACGTCCTTGCTGCATTTAACGAACGTTACGGGGTAATGCTGGATCCTGCTGAAGTCGTGGCGAATCCCATTGATCCCGACAACCTCGATCAGGATGGCAACATTATCTACACTATCGTAACCAATCGGTCACGAGCGTGGGAGGGTCAAGTTACTGTTGCTATTATTGGGACACCAGCGGGCGCCATCATGACCGAGAACGACTTCGCCCTGACAACCGAAGACGGTAAGTATTTAGTTGTCGAAGCTTCTTAACAACACACATCAATAAGGTACTGTAATGGCGAATAACACTACTCCCATTAGTCTGCTTCCCCTGGGCTCCTCTGAGTTAACGGGAACGGAAGTTGTTCCAGCGGTCCAGGCTGGCAAGACGGTCAAGTTACCGTTGAGTCTGCTGAAAGGGCCTAAAGGTGACGACGGCGCGAAAGGCGACACCGGTGATCAGGGCCTGCAAGGTCTCAAAGGAGACAAGGGCGACAAAGGTGATACCGGTGCCAAAGGTGATACCGGAACTAAAGGCGACAAAGGTGATAAAGGCGATGCCGGCACCGATGGCTCCGATGGTAAAGACGGCACCAACATCCGACTGCTCGGCACCAAACCGACCATCGGTGATCTGCCGACTACCGACAACCTGGCGGGTGACACCTGGTTTGTAAAAGGCGCGGGTTACACCTGGTCTGTTGATGAAGCCATGTGGAAAACCATCGGCAGCTTCGTTGGTGAGAACGGTGTATCTGTTTCCATCATCGGTGTGTTCGCTTCAGTTTCAGCACTGCCACCTGCGGGCGATAACCTCAATGCGCTGGTAATGGTCAGCTCCAACCTGTATGGGTCTGACGGCACTGAGTGGAAAGATCTCGGTGACCTGCGTGGTCCACAGGGTATTGGTCTGACACCAAAAGGCTCACTGAACGACACCACTGATCTGCCTGCTGCCTCTGCTGATAACGCAGCCTGGGTTTACTCCATCAAAGGTCATCTGCACATCTCCGATGGCACGCAGTGGCTGGACATGGGTGACTTCACCGGTCAACAGGGTATCCAGGGTATTAAGGGTGATAAAGGTGATCAGGGTGTAAAAGGCGATCAGGGTATCCAGGGCGTCCAAGGTCTGAAAGGTGACAAGGGTGATACCGGTGCTAAAGGTGACACTGGCGACAAGGGTGATAAAGGCGACATCGGTCCACGTGGCCTTGGTGTGCAGCTGATTGATCACCTGGACAGCAAAGACCAGTTACCGGATCCAGCCGACTACACCAACGGCGACACCTTCGTTATTGACGGTCACTACCACACTGTGTACCAGGGTGCGTGGGTAGACCTCGGTAACATGACCGGTCCAGCTGGTAAGTCTGTTTACCAGACCTGGTTGGACGAAGGCAATACCGGTACTCAGGCTGAATTCCTGGAAGCCATGAAAGGTGCGGACGGCATTGGTCTACAGATCCGTGGTTCCTTCTCCGATGTTGCTAACCTCCCAACCCAGGGCATGGTCAATGGTGATGCGTACATCATCAACCAGCAGATGTATGTGTGGGATGGCAGTCAGTGGTCTATCGTTGGTCAGGTTGGACCAAAAGGTGACAAAGGGGATAAAGGTGACAAAGGTGACACCGGCGCGAAAGGCGACAAAGGTGACACTGGTCAGCAAGGCATCCAGGGTCTGAAAGGCGACACCGGTGCCAAGGGTGATAAAGGTGATACAGGTGAGAAAGGTGACATGGGTCCCGGCATCTCTATCATCGGTAAACTCGACGCCTCTTCTGAACTCCCTGCCACTGGCACACTGGGTCAAGGCTACTTGATCTCCGGCGACTTCTGGGGTTGGGACGGTGACTCTTACGAGAACATGGGTCCAATCCAAGGTCCGAAGGGCGATAAGGGTGAGACTGGTGCCAAAGGCGACCAGGGTGATAAAGGTGATCAGGGTGACCAAGGTATCCAGGGTGTTCAGGGTACCAAGGGCGACACGGGTGCCAAAGGCGATAAAGGCGACACGGGTGCTACCGGTGCAAGCCTGATCCCTAAAGGTACAGTGGCGTCTGCCTCTGCACTCCCAGCAGTAGCGACCTCTAACGCAGGTTGGATGTACGTTGCACTGGACACCAAACACTCTCACGTTTCTGACGGTACACAGTGGGTTGACTACGGTGACTTCTCAGGCGCTCAGGGTAAAGACGGTGCGAAGGGTGACACGGGTGCCAAAGGCGACACCGGTGCGAAGGGTGACGTGGGACCGGGTGTGAATGCCAAAGGTTCTGTCGCTTCCTCCTCTGCGTTACCAGCAGTTGGTAGCAGCACATCAGGTGACTACTACACCACCACTGACACCAAACACTCCTGGATCTTCAACGGCACAGCTTGGATCGACATGGGTGACATGTCTGGTGCCCAGGGTGTGAAAGGCGACCAGGGTACGCAGGGTGTGAAAGGTGATATGGGTGCGGGTCTGGTGCCGAAAGGTACTGTTGCCTCTGCGTCTGCATTACCTGCTGCTGCATCAGGTAACCTTGGTTGGATCTACGTTGCCTCTGATACCATGCACTCCCATGTTTCTAATGGCTCTGCGTGGTTGGATCTGGGTAGCCTGCAAGGACCTCAGGGTGTCAAGGGTGATACCGGTACCACAGGTGCTAAAGGCGACAAAGGTGACACTGGTAGCAAAGGCGACAAAGGTGATCAGGGTATTCAAGGTCTGACGGGTGACACTGGCGCCACGGGCGCGAAGGGCGATGGCTTCAACGCCAAAGGCCGTGTGACTCAGGACTCTGAACTGCCAAGCACTGGCGTAACCAAAGGTGACACGTGGGCTGTTGGCACTCACCTGAAAACCTGGGACGGTGCAGCATGGGTCGACTACGGCGACTTCTCTGGTGCACAAGGTATCCAGGGGCCGAAAGGCGACATCGGTGCGGGTATCAAGATCCTCGGTAAGAAGAACAGCGAATCCGAGCTGCCAGCCTCTGCTGATAACATCGGCGATGGTTACATGATCGGCGTGAACTTCTACGTCTGGGATGGCGCTGCGTTTGTCAACGTTGGCCCAATCCAAGGTCCGAAAGGTGATACCGGTGCACGTGGTCTGACCGGTGCGAAGGGTGACCAGGGTGATAAAGGTCTCAAAGGGGATAAAGGTGATCCAGGTTCTAAGTGGATTGTTTTCGCCCGTGAACCTAACACTGCTGACGGTGTAATCGGTGACTACTTCCTGCGTAGTGATACTCAGGACTACTACCAGAAGACTTCTACCACCGCGTGGTCGTCTCTTGGTAAGCTCGGTGGTGGTAACGTCTTCGATGCAGCTTTCGACGGCAAACGCAAAGTCCGTAAAGACGGTGCGTGGGTTGATCTGAAGTTTGACTTCGACCGTTACGATCTGCTGATGGTGCAGCCTACCGGTACCACGCTGGACTTCAGCCTGGGTAACGGCTTCAAACTGTCGGCTACCACTGACAAAGCGTTGACCATCACGAACCTGCCGGCGTCTACTCGTCTGGCAACCATCGTGATCGTGCTGAACGGTAAAGGCGGCAACATCTCCTTTACTAACACCATTAGCTGGTCCCGTGGTGAAGCGCCAACGCTCGGTGACACTCGCACTATCATCGCCCTGCTGTGGGATGGTACGAACCTCACTGGTCAGGTCGCCATGACTGTTTAATAGACAGGGGCTTCGGCCCCTTTCTATCCAGCCCTTTCTTTTTGTGATACTGAGGACGCTATGAGCGAAACCACTTCTGTAAGCGTGATCAATGGCTCAACGCCGCTGATTAAGCTGGAAACAAAAGAGTACCCGCGTTACTACCGTAACCTTAAAGCGGATAACCAGCAGACCATCTTCTCGTCTGATACCCTGCCGGTTGATAAGCTTGCCAATTATGGTTACGCACTGGTTAACCCAACCGCACAGCCAGAAGGCGATTCAGTGACTCAGGGTGATCCTGAGCTGCGTGAAGACGGTGCCTGGTACCAAACCTGGATTGTGGCGGAGTCCGATCCAAGCATTAAGTTCAACGATGCTCGTGCAAGGCTACTGGCGGAAGCACTGAGCCTGGTTGATACTGAGCTCGCTATCGGTCTGCCGTTCCAGAAGGAAGTTGATGGCAAAACCATTACTTACCATCTGCAGGCAGGTGATTCAGATCGTCCAAACTGGTTGGGCGTGTTTCAAGTGGCACAACTGCGTAAAGCAGCTGGTCAGGATGACGCTGTGGCTATTCGTACCTACGAAAATACGTTTGTCTCGTTGAAACCTGACGAGATCATTGCAAACCTGCTGGCGCTGTTTACCGGCATCGATGCAGCATACAAACGTTACTGGGAATTCAAAGACGCGGTTAACGCAATGAAGGCGGGTGATACACTCCCAGCGTTACCGGATAGCTTTGTTGAATAAACCGGCATAACTGCATAAAGGGTTTCCTTCCCCGCAAAGGGAAGGAAACACCTTTTTATGCCGATTAGTCGATCACGTTAAATACCAGGTAAAGTTTCTTACTGAAGTAATACGTGCTCAGCTGAACCCCGATGCAGTATTTGAACCGACTGCTGGTTGCAAACTCTGCTTGATTCGGACCCCGGTAGAACACACGCGCACCATAGAGAGTAAACTCTTTCTGGAAGTCGAGTGTCCACGGGTGACCGGATACTGCGGCCAATGCACTCGCTAAGTCTGCCGTGGGTGCTTGACCCACCACTTGATCAGCTAACACACGGGCGTACGGGGTAAAGTCAAACGGGTACTCGTACAGATAGGGAAGTTTAGCCGGTTTCATTTAAAACCTCCCCAGTGCTGATAGAGATCGATCGACAGTGCCAAGCCCTGACGGTACATTGACAGGTCGCGCAATAAACGGTTCTGCCAACGCAACTCACTCAACAGCAGGTTAAGGTAGTTAACCCCGTCAAGGATCCATTGGTCTGCTTTCCCGTGGTTACACGTCGCCATGCTGTCAGCCAGGATATTCTGCACACTGCGTGCACGCTGCATCACCTGGTTGAGATCACTCCAGATAGCACAGAACGTTTTATCCATTTCAGCAAGCTTAACCAACAGGTCAGCCATGAACACATTGGTGTCCGCCTCGCAACTTGGGAAACCTGCTTGAATCGCCGCGTTCGTTAAATCACCGTAGTCACTTAACACCGCGCGGTAAATCACCACAGGACCAAACGCAGAACTGCTGGCTAATCCTTTCACCTGGAACCCGGCTGTAAAGCGTTGTATGTCTCCGGCTTCTGCAAACTCCCGTAACGTATCTTGGGTACACACGTCATACAGGTTACTTACCAGGATATCGCTATCCGTAAGAGTTCCCGCAACCAACTGGGTGCGTTCCCTAAGGTTTGAAAGTACAGAACCAAGAGTATCAACGCCATTAGCGGCCCCTTCCCAGACGCCAGCGCTATTCGTCGGAATTCGGCCATCACTAAGTAGATACTGAACATAACCGTTTTCGCCTAAGTACCCTTCACGCTTCATAACCCGTTGAGTCGTTGGCGTGTTGAGTGGGTGTATTTCAATCAGAGCTTTAAACTCTTCGAGCTGTCCATTGCTGAAAGCATCCAACTCTGTGTCGGCACTGCGAAGTGCGTCCTTTAAACGCGAACTGTACGTGTGGTCCAAGTTCGGGTTAATGTTCCACATCCAGTGATTGTAACGCAGGTCACCCAATGATTGACGCAGTGGCGCCAGATCCAGATCCATGAGTTTTGCAACAGACTGGTCTGCTTCATCAGCCATGTTAAAGGCTTCTAATGCTGCGCTGACTTTCTGCAAGTTAACTGAGGTATTCGCCAGCATGTATTGACGGATCTGGAATAACGTGTCCAGCTGGCCGACGTTACTGCTTGCGGTCACTGGTGCATCGTCATCATCGTCATCACCGCTGTTCTTACCCACGTACCCTTCATTACCGGTACCGGGTTTACGCAGTGACATGTCGCAATAATCCAGAGCGGCAGAAATCACGGAACAGCTCATCACCATACTGCGGTAGAACAAACGGTTCTGCTGTTCGGTGTACCAGTTGATGGTTGCTTCAATGGCACGGGCATCCGCATCGTCACCCATAATGCCACGTTCAGCATCGCGAGTGATGTTACGGAAATCGGTGGTCAAACGACTGCCGACTTTACCGTACAGTTCATTGATCACTTTCAAGAAGTTACGCAACTCACTGGTTAACCGAGACAGGCTTGCACGGTCAGCACGACGAGTCATCTCACCTGAGACATTAACCACCCCGGTACGGTTAATGGTCGCCCAGCAATCCGTAAAGGAGTCGCCGGTTGAGATCTCAACAATATACCCATTAGGGAGTTGGTTAAAGACTTCATGACCGTTACGCTGGGAATCAACACGGGCGTTCAAGCGACTACTCAGGTGACGCATAAAGTCCTGAATAGAGGACAGCGCATCTGAACGGGTTCCGCCATCAATGGCACGCTTGAAACTTTGCTGATACAAGTTGTAGTCATTGTGCACGGTGGTGAACAACCACTTCACTTTGTTTACCGCATTCATGACCTCTGACGCGTTCTGTGGTGCCTTCCCTAATAACGACAACATGGCCGCAGAAGCAGGGAGTGCACACATATCGCCCGGTAACGCATTGTCCGTGGATGAATCCACCTTACGCTCGATGTACATCATGCGCATGGATAAACGCCCCAGACGATCACTCAGGCGCTTATACGCCGACACGATCTGCTTACCGATCCAACGCAACGCTTTGATCACCCGATCTTTAATCAGAATCAGGGTTTGTTTGTAGTCTTCCAGACCAACGTCGACCAATGGGTCGTTGCGCTCCACGTTCAGTGTGGTGTCTGCATGGTTTTCCATGTAGGCCAGTACGGTGTCTTTCACCCGTTGCAGCAACACTTCCAATTCCAGGTCACTGGGCACTGACTCGGGTGCATGCGCTGCAATCATCACCAGGGCTTCATTACCTGCTGACAAGTCGATAGCTTCTTCGCTCAGCTTTTCAGTAATGTCATCAATCGCCTGGTGTTTATCCGCTACTTGAGGAGAATACTCCGCAACCAGCATTTGGTGTTGAACACCCAAGGATAATCCGTCACTCATGGTTTCACCTATTAGGGCGGAATAAAGGGAGAGGGGAAACCCCCTCCCCCAGTATTAGTTAATGACAGGCTTACTCAGCGTCGCCAGACTTGTCGTCAGCTGATTTGTCGTCAGCCGGCTTCTCATCTTTCTTTGGCTCTTCTTTAGCAGGTTTCTCAGCTTTGCCGCCTTTAGCAAAAGAAGACACCACCGCCAGAGAAGCTTCAACCACGTCCATGGCAGCGCGCGTAGCAGTACGCGGCAGCTGAGACACAGTATCCACCAGACCGTCAGGCAGCGCAGAGGCAGCAGAGGCGATTTTACGCACATCTTTATCGCCATCACCTTTACCGTCCGCATCCATATCCAGAGACTGTTTGCCGAACGCTTCGATGATGCTCTTCAGACCCGTGGTTTCAGTCAGGACTGATTTAACCGCGCCCAGGATCTTCGCCGCTTGTGCTTCGCTCAGTGTGGTAGCCAGTGCTTCTGGTGCAGCTACGCCAGCACGTTTGATAGAAACACGCGCTTTAGCCGCAGCACGCAGATAGGCAACTGCAGACGCTGTGTCGGTTGGTGCTGGAGCTTTGGTCGCCATTTCAAACAGCGCATAGTTACCCAGTACCACGTCAGAACGTTTCAGGCTCATGCCGTCTTCGTCTTTGACCGATACAGTCACGCCTTTAACCGGTGGGATCTGCAGTCTAGCCGCAGCGGTTACCGCTTCATCAGCAGTGGTCGCGCCATTGATAGCAGCGATCACACCTGGTGCAGTTTTGAAGTACCAGTTGCTGCGATCCTGCATTGCAGTGGCAGACAGCTTGATCAGCTTCTCTTTGAACTTGTTCAGGTCGCCAGCAATGTCTTTAGAGAATTCTTTGCCGACCATCAGCGCCTGGCTGGAGATCTTCACTTCTTTCTCAGGTTTGCCTTTGATCGCCGCTTCCAGCTCAGTGGCTTTGGCTTCGTGGCGTTTTGCCTGGTTCAGGATTTCAGAGGCAAACTTACCGATGGTTGCCAGAACGCCTTTGATCGCATTCTTCGCACGGTCACCCAGGCCTTTCTTCTCTTCTTCCAGCGCATTCAGGCCAGCAGAGAGAACAATCAGCATCTGGTCCGGATCATCACCGAACGCTTCCAGGCCACCGCTGGTGACGCTCAGACCGGATTTACCGATTGAACCCATCGCGTGGTTAATCTGATCCTGCAGCAGACCTGCAGTTTTAGCAGAGATAGAACCAGCTTCGATGAAGTGTTCCAGGCCTGCCTGTACTTGTTCAATGTGAGCAACTGCAGCGCTTGCGCCTTCCACAGCACGCTCACCGCTCGCCAGTTCGCTGTCGATCTGAGCAATACGCGTACTGCCCTGAGCGTAATCACGTTCAGCTTCCAGCTCAGCTACAACTGCAATAGCAGCAGCGAGAGCACCCGCATCTTCCGGTTGTGGCTCTTCTACAGGCACAACTGGCTCAACCACCGGCACAACAGGTTCCACTGGAACGACTGGCGGGGTTTCATCGAATGCTTCGTTACCTGCGTCAAGCAGGAGTTGATCGAGTAAATTCATCTGTCGTACTCCGTATTATTTCATGAAATAACGCATCGTCAATAACCCGTGGTACCAACACGGGCGGTACATATAATGGGCTAAAGACGATGGTTACTCGTGTTTACAGCTGAGCGCTGATTTCGACGTACTGTTTCACAGCATTAGTCAGATTGTTGGTATACGATACCACAGACTGTGGCAACATGTTGGTCAAGCGGGAAAGCGTACCAATTGCCATGGTCATCTGACTGGTGAACGTATCATCGCTTCCGTCGGTTAGACGAGGCAGGACACGTGTGACCACTTTGTCGGCTTCACCACCCAATCTCGCTGCCGTAGCATCCAGACCGTAGTCGATGACTGTCTTCAACAGGTCTTCTACACAGGCAATGGATAACAAGGCTTCCTGACGAGACAGTGACGTGAGTTCAGGGGTGCCGGTTGCTGAAGCTTTCTCAGTGCGGGTGAAATTGAATGACACCAGCCCCAGGTTACGTAACGCACCCTGCTGATCACCGGTTTTGCCTGCAAAGCCATTAACCAGGTTCAGTGGATTAATGTTTGCCCGCAGTTCGTAATCACCCAAGACTGACGTAGTGCTAAGCACAGTGCCAAACTTGTTTGATTCACGACCAACCAGTAACATGTTCATCGGCAGGAACTTGTCGTACGTCAACTGGTTAAGCGCGTTGTAGCGCTGATCCATATCCATGCGATCTGCATCTTCCAACATATCCAGCACCGCACCAAAGTGACGGTTAACACCATCAACCGCCGGGATAACTGCCATCTTCATGATGCGTGCGGTGTCACGCAGCTCACCAGACATGTTGGTTGGTGCTTTCAGTACATTGCCTTCGGTCTTCGTTAACAACCGTGCATAAGCCGCTGACAATTGTTTCTGACCGCCACCGATGGGTGAGATCGGGGTGATTGGGGTAATAGGAGTGATGGGTGTAATCGGTGAGATTCCACTTACTGCCCCTGGACCTTTCTTCACAGTCAAGCCGCTGTTATTACCCCATGTGATCTGGAACTCTTCCCAACCTTCCAACTTATCACTGGTTGCACGACGCAACTCACCTAATGCTTTCAGCTGTCGGCCCAGCACCAACTTCGCCGAAGTGATAAACTGCATCATGATACGGAAACCCGTACGGATCAGTTTGATCAACGCAGCTAACGCGGTGCGCAGCATACTGCCAATCCCCTCAAGACCCGCATCCAGCAACTGACCCGCTAACGGACCGTTATAGCTTTCCATGGATCCCATCAGGCGAGGGCCTGCATCGTCACCCAGCACCGCAATAACACGAGACTGTAACTCACGGGCTTCCACCTCAGTGATGGTCTCCCGCACATCCCGTGCATACGTTACCGCATCCGACAATTTACGCACTTTATCCATCTGGTCGTTGATCTCAGCGTCTGAAGCACGCATGGCATCGTCAGCGTTGACCAACTCTGTGTGATCAACCTCGACAGGAACATAACCGGTAGAAACAGGAAGAGGCTCCTCAAAAGCCTCGTTCCCAATGCCAAACAAAAGCGCTGACATTTCAGACATCGTGTTTTCCTTTAGCTCAAGTCAGAGCTGTACACAAGTGTTTTAATGATACCGGCAATATCAGTGATGAGTGCCAGTGTACCGGAGGTTGCGAGGATAGTCATCTCAAACAGCGACAGGATAGCGCCCGCGTGCGCCGAGACTTGAGCCTGCACGTTCTTGGTGACCCATGCGTTTTTGATGAAGGCATCGTACGGACGAATAGACGTCTGGTAAGTGTTGTACGCTTTGTACACCACATCCATCTGATTAAAGTACGCATCGATGTTACCCACAGCCTGACGCAGCTGAGCCAGACCATTAAGCATCTCTGCCTTGGTCAAGGTCACGGTGGTTGGAGTCGGGGTTGGTTTACGCACATTACACATGTCCATAAAGGACACACCCACAGCGTTCGCCACATCAAAGTACTGGCTATCAATCTGCGCATTGCGCTCAGGGCGCGCGACGTAACTTGCCAGGGTGCGACCGGATGCTGACTCGTGGATATCAAACACGTCAAAGGTAAAGTACTTACCACTGACAACGGATGCTGAGGAACCCACTGATTCAGGCATTGGTACAGACAGATGAGGAAGTGTTGCAGCGATGGCGGCTTTGAACTCTTCTTCGGTGGTGGTCTTTAACACGGCTTCAATGTCCGTGGACAGCACACCGATCTTGTCTACCAACAGATTCACTGTACGGCGGAACCAGTCATCGGTTGCCGGTACGATGTCAGCCAGCGAACCCTTGAGGTCAACTTGCTTACCCATGGTGATCGCCAACGCCTGGCCTTTATCTACCTTGGCCGAATACTCGACGTCTGGCATGGCCTGGATACGTTTGGTCAAATCAACAAGGACCGCATCTGCACGCTGAGTGGTTTGCTTACCGGTGGTTATAGTGCGTTTAGCACCATCCCAGAAGTTACCAATAGCAAAGCCCAGTTTGGTGGAGATGTTTTTGATCACATCGCCCAAACCTTCAACTGAACCTTCCAGACGACCTTCTGCAATGTCATCCACCACACGACGTTGATCACGACTCAGAAACTCGCGACGTACCGCCATAGCAGAAACACGTAATGCAGCTAATTCATCTTCAGAGGGACCGGCTGGATTTTCAACCTGAGCAACCTCGATCATCAACCCTTCCAGCCCATTGGCCAGACGGGTCAGATCGGCGAGGTTTGATTTTGCTTCACTAACGTCGGCATCCGACTGCGTCACCAGGGTGGTGGCACGAGCCAGCTCAGTTTCTGCTACAATTAAATCAGTCGTTGATGACGGCCCCACATCTGAAACAGGAGGAGCATTAAGCTCCTCCAGTCCAGTGGAAAGCGCCAGGTCTAAAAACAGATTGCGCATTTCCACTGTTCCTTATTTCAGGTTGTTGTCGCTGTAGGTTGCCAGAGAGCGTTCGCACACTTCCAGGGCACGGTTCATCAGCACAATCAGTTTCTTCGCCAGCAGGATAGTAGGCGTGGTCGCCATGTAACCATACGCAGCGTTGATGTACCAGATCGCATCAGCAACACGGGTGTTAAGGGTGCTGACATACACGGTGGTAGACGCGCCATTGCTGACGGCACCTTCGTAGTTCTCAGCATCACCTTCCCACTGCACAGTGGCCAGTACCGTCATCAGACGATCCAGATCGCTGTTCGCTTCATCCCATGCACCCCAGGTCTTCGCGTACACTTTGATGTCGCCCAGAACAGCAGTGATGGTTTCAGCGATCTTCACGATCTCAGCCGGCTTCAGTGTGTCGATTGAGACGTCGAGTTTGTTCGGACGCTTCGCCACATCTTTCAGGCCCACTTCCAGACCGAAGTACACAGAGCTCAGTGCAGCCAGACGCTGTGCCACGTTATCGGTATTGCTGGAAACGTCGGTCGGCAGCATCACGAACAGTGCTTCATCGCCCAGCAGGACGTCAGAGCGATACAGATCAGTGGTGCGTGAGCTGGTAGGAATTTTGGTCTTCGCGTAATCTGGCTTCGGCAGTTTCCAGTCAGCGATTTGTTTCGCCAGCTTGTTTGCTTCTTCCAGGTCGCAGCTGATCAGCGGAGAAACCAGTTCGATGAACTTACGACGGTGCTCAGAAACAGATGAGTTGTTTTCTTTCAGCACGAGTTCAGCAAACTTGGCCAGGTCACCCATCTCTTTCGCAAAGTTGGTCACGACCTTACCGTCTTTCACCAGATGCCAGGCAGTGTCCAGTGGCAGCTGCAGTGCAGAAGCATTGGACTCACCTGAGGTGTTCTTCGCCAGACGCTCAACCGCAGCAGCACGGGCAGAGACTTTGTCAAAGCTGACGTGTGCATCTTTAAAGAAGCCCGCCATCTTCGCACGCAGTACCGCAACCATACCAGACAGTTTGTTACGCGCTTCTTTCAGGAACTCACCCAGGCCTTCCAGACCGGCTTCCAGTGCATCATCAGTGGTGATGTCGGTGCCGAAGGCTTCCAGTGAACCCACAACCTGGGTAGCCGCGTACTGGCCTTTGGTGGCCTGCTGTACACGCATCTGCAGTGCCAAAGCGTCATGCTTGGTCATTGCTGAACCAACGTACGATTCCATAGACGCCGTAACCTGAGCGGTCTGCACAACCACTTCGGTCTGCGCATCAACCAGGCACTCTGCTTCAACCACAGCATCAGCAGATAAAACGATTGCAGTTTCAGCGGTGGCGGCTTCGCCAGCTGCTTCAACAACCGCAATTTCTTCTTCACAGACAGTGACGTCAACAGAAGGTACAGCCGGAACTTCCGCGCCGGTGTCAGCAGTTACGGGTGCAGCAGCTGCGTCTTCGAATGACTCCAGACCTTCACCGATCAGCTGAGCAAGGATAAGTGAACTCATTGTAATTCCTCTTGTGATAGATAGATGATGCGGGTCTTAGCGACCCGTACCAAACATGACATATAATGACTGAACCAAATCCCGTAACTTATCCGGTGTATCGGTCAGGTTGGCCAACGCATTGCCGCTGTTTACATCGCGCAGCTGATTCACCAGTGCCATTGGCAGATAGGTGTCCAGCTTGTCGATGTCACCCCGTAACTCTAAGGGGTTAGACAGCACCGCACTGTCAGTCATCAGCGTCATGCGCATCCGAACCGACATATCTCGCTCACCGCCAAGGGCTACCTTGGCGAGGTCACGCACAAACATCAAAGAGTGTTTAGAGTGCATGGTGTTAGCACGCTGGGCCATGACCCAAGGGGCTAACGGGAACAGTAAACGCGCCGCTGTTTCCAGGGCACGCTCTTTGAAGTTCCAGTTTTCATAAACAGCTGGATTGGCAATCTGATCACGATACAGTAACACCACGTCAACATCGCGTTCTAACTTCACGTTGCTGCGTGGTGCGTAGGAAGTAAAGCCTGTGTCGTAGATTGCGTCCGCACCGGTAAATGCTCGGGCGACCATGACGGCTCCTTAGGCTTCAGCGCTGATGGTTTCGATTTCGAAGTTCAACTTGTTCAGCACATTGGTGTAATACGCAATCTGCTTGTCCAGTGTTGGGTCATCGCTACCGCCGGCTTTCTGCTCTTGCAACTTGTTCAGCGTTAACTCAATCGCTGAGGCTGCCGCTTCGGCCTGACGCAGACGGGCAACACGGCGTTCTGCACGACGTTTACCGATAATAAAGAAGATGTTAAAACGGGCGGGGATCAAGCCATTCTGGAAAGCATTGACTTTGTTACCCAGCACAGTTGCCACAACCGCTTCATCCGCTTCAGAGACCACCACAGTCGGCACGGCATCAAACAGCTTCTCGGTAACGAGTACCGGCTGTGAGAACAGACCCACCAGGTAGACAAAGAAGTTACCGGTTTCCGTCAGGAACTTCGCTTCGGCCATCAGCACCTGCTTGTCCAGCTGGTACGCTGCTTCGTTGTCACTGGATTTGATCGTAGAGATCACCAGCAGCATGGAGCGTGCGTAACGCAGGTAGAAGTCGATGGAATCAATGTAACGCAAGAAGTTCGCGGTTTTGAAGTCCAGGTTCTCTGGCACGATCTTCTGCTTTGATTCACGTTCGATCTGTTTGCGCAGCCACGGCAGGGTCAGGGTCAGCTGCGACAGACTCAAGAAGGTGCCTTCAATGATGTCTACCGCACGCAGACGCTGTTGGTTACGTACGCCTTCGTAAGCCTTGCTGATCGACTTACAGTAGTAGTTCGGGCCATCGGCTTTCAGACCCAGCCCTACCGCCTGTTTGTAACCGTTCAACGTGAACTTGTTCAGTTCCGTTTCCAGGCGATCCACTTCACTGAGCAGATCGCGTTTTTCAATGCCATCAGAGAAGATGGATTTGGCGTAGTCAAAAATGTTCATCAACCCGATCCCTTAGAGTGGTGGAATTTTGTTTTCAGCAAATGCCGTGAAGATCGACATGATGTCTGGCCCGTTGCCTTTGCTGGACAGTTTCAGATCGTAAGCGGATACGTTCGTACCGGTGCGCTCGCCACGGTAGTAGAAGGTCACCATCGCGCTGTCCTGGTTAACCACGACCAGCATGTTGGAGTACACGTTCTTGAACACACCTTCACGGATCTGGAAGTTATCCAGACTGCCGCCTAACTCACGCGCCACTGCCTGGGCTGTTGAAGCCGTGATGACAATGATGTTAGAGTTCGTGGCCATAGACAGGTTGCCGCTGGTAATGCCTTTTGCCAGGTTACCGTTAGCACGACGCACCACCTCAGCATAAAAGCCGGACTTGTCTTTGATCAGGATAGATTTGTGCTGCTGCACAACGTCGTCCATAAAGAGCAAGTTAGAGAACGTCAGTTCACCGGCACGGAAACGCTGCCAGCGCTCTTTCACGTTGTTCTTGGTGGTGCCGATTGCCAGGGTGCTTGCGATCGAATTCGAATCCGTACTGATAGGTTTCACACGGATGGTGATCGGGACTTCTACTGAATTCCCGTTCGCGGTGATAACCGCTTTGATCATTTTACCCACAGCGAGGTTAGACGCCTGGGTGATGTCAGCAATATTACCCGGCACAGACAAGCTGGTTTTGCTCTCTTTGCCCGGTGTTGCTGACGGTGGAGCAGGGTCATCCAACAGCGCTTCCATCCCGATACTATAGAACGGAACGGAACTATTAATGACCCTATGGGAGTTAATGTAATCAGTGTTCGGGTTATCGAACGAGTTCAGGCCAATACCCGTACGGGCTGGATTGAGCTTGTCCAGGGTGCCGATCACATCCACACCGCTGACCTGACCGAGGAGGGCAAAGGTCTGGAGGTAGTAGCCTGCAACGATGCTGGTGATCACCTGCATAATGTCCGGGGTAACCGGATCGTTACGGAGACGGTCGTCCAACAACACCAGAGGTTCCATACGGCACACTTTGGTGAAACTGATCAGATCGGAGTTACCCGCTGCACTGATTGCCTGCAGGGTTTTATCCAGATCGATGCCTGCGTCTTTTGCTTTCTCTTTGGCTTTGGAAAACCAACTAGCCAGCGATGCTAAAGTCGTAGCTAATGTAACCACGCCAGTGACAACTGGTAACATATACGTCACTCCTTTCAGAGACAAATTTAAAATGATTTTCGAGGAACTCAGGAATGGCCGACGATAGCACCACCTTTAACCCGAACCTATGGATGGATGAAATCGACGCAGCAGCACGGGCAGCGGGACACGGAAGCGTCTCATCTGCACTTGCAAATAACTACTACGGCTATAACAAGTTTAGTAACCGCGCGGCGTTTCTTCCGATAAACCGTGACGTGATGGGATATACCTTCTTCACACGGCCGATTCTTAACTTATCATACGATAATCTTCTTCGGAAAGAAAAGCTCTACGCACTGGCCACAAATAACCCGGATACAATCCCCGGAGCTATACGATCAATGTTCGATGCGATCGGTACTGTGCAGCGTAAATCGTACAGTCGTCTGTTTGATAACGCCCAAGCCTTTGTTCCGATCCTGGGTAACACACTGGAATCGTTAACGGGGTTTCCGGATATTGTTGTGGACTTGTTCACGGCTGCACCGGGTGCACGCAAAGAAACCTGGCAGATGATCGATGGGCAATCGGAGTTTAACGAAGCGTATCAGTTAAGCGCCTCGTTCGGTAACGTCTCGGGTGACCCGGTAACCATGATCCTGGATTTGCTGCAGACTTATGGGTCAGCAGTATACCTCGGTGAGATGGTGCCGTACTGGGATGCGATCGTGAACAACTACATCGATTACACCATGCGTATCTACCGTGTGGTACTCGACCAGACGTATCGCTACGTGACCAAGATCGGTGCGCCGTATTCTGCCATCTGTAATACCAACCCGATTGGTGCCGCGTTTGACTACGCCACCACCAAAGACACCCCGCTGATTAAAGCCAATAACCAAATCAGCTGTCAGTGGTCTTGCGTTGGGTTCCGGTATAACACCATGTCGTTGATTCAAGATTTCAACTCTTGTGTCACCATGTTTAACCCGCAGATGAAAGACGGTAACCGCACTAACTTCTACCGTAAGTTAACACCGCAAGAATACGCTGTGTATAACTTCGTGGGGTATCCGCGTATCGATCTTAATACCAACGAATTTGAATGGTGGGTGCCAAGGGACCTTAACCTGTCAAATCCAAAAACCACCGCGTAACGTCTGTGGTGATGTCTAAGCTTAGAGGCTGATATGAGCGACCTGTTAAACCTGTCAGTAAAAGACCGCATTTTAGCCGTGCGGTATGATCCGTCGAGCATGATGGATCTGTCCATGGATGTACTGGACCAAGCCATGAAAGGTGAGATTGATATCCCCGATGCCAACCACCCCTTCTGGTACGCCCTTGAAATGTCGGCACTCATGAATGCGGCAAGCATGCAGGCCATGGCTGATACCATCGCTGGTTTCTATCCGGTGCAGGCCAACAGTCAGGACGATCTGTACCGTCATATGTCTGATGAAGATTACGACGGACGTTTCTCTACACCGTCTCGTCTGCCGTTTGTGCTGATCCTCAATGCTGAGGAAGTGCGTCAACGTGCCGTGCGCGTGGAAGAGTCGTCTAACGATGACATCGACAGCGTGTATTCAAAACTGGTGTTCCCACGTAACTCCGTTTACGGTGTGGCAGGCGCTGACTTCAGTCAAGAGTACCCGCTGGAGATCCGTGTGATGAAACACGGTGGCTTCATGGTGGTCTGGGATGTTTCACAGCCGACACCTCTGTTGACCCTGGAGACCAACCAGATCGATTGGCGCATTGCCACGATGAACAATGTCGAGTATCTGTACATCGAATTCAGCATGCGTCAGTTTACGGCGACACCGTACTACGGGATGATCACCGCTGCCACGGCTTACAAGAACACCTTCTCCTTGAACGGTGATTACTTCTACTATGCACGTGTCTGGACGCGGACCTCGCTTGATGCCGAGTGGGACGAAGCGTATTCAACCCACAGCGATCAAACGTTTGACATCAACCGACTGACGTTTGTGTTGAAGGTACTGGAGAACACCGTTGAAGTGCGTCTGCCTGAAATCTACATCTCTAACGGCGTGGGGATTGGGCGCCAGGTGCGTGTGGACATCTATACTTCGAAGGGTGCGTTGTACCTTGAGCCTACCGTGGTAACCGGCGCACAGATTGCGGCGAAGTGGTTGGACTTCAATTACGAAACACGGCAGCTGGACAAGTTCTCGACACCAATCACAGTCTTCAATGAGAAAACCATTCTCACGAACGGAACGTTGGCCGGTGGAACAAACGCCGTGTCGTTCAGTGATTTGCGTAATCAGGTTATCTACGACGGTAACCGGACCGACATCCCTATCACTCCAGGGCAGATCGATGCCACACTGACCAAGCTTGGGTATGATGTGCTGAAGGTAGAGGACTTGGTGACCAGCCGTACCTACCAGGCAAGTCGCATGGTGGGGACCCAGCTCAACAAGAAACTCACTACCGCAGTCGGCACCGGGATCATCACCGCACAGATGACCATGGAGCAGTTGGTTACAAACAACGCGGTGCATGACAACGGCAACCGTATCACGATCTCACCAAAAGCGTTGTATGAAGTGGTGGACGGGATTTACACCATGGTGTCCAACGCCCGCATGGCTGAGATCAAGGGTAATAAGGTTGAAGACGTTGCGGTCATGATCAACAAAGGGTTGTTCCTGTACAGTCCGTTCTACTATGTGCTGGACGCCAACAACGATGCGTTTGTCACCCGTGTCTACGACATGGACCGACCGGCTGTCGCCTACCGTGAGTTCTTGAGTGAGAACAACTCAGTGGGTGTGGAAGTGGGTGTGGGCAACTACGCATTCGCCAAGAACGACACTGGGTATGTGCTGCAGTTGACTACCGCTTCGGGTGATTACTACAAGGGTCTGGATGACGCTGATGTCATGATGCAGATGCTGTTCCTGCCTGATGAGGAAAGCAGCTACGCTTACCTGAATGGTAAGGTTGTGGGCCGCACCTCTACGCGGGAACGTGTCTGGGAATTCCAGTTAACGTCCAACATGGATATCACGGAAGCTAACCAATTGATCCTGACGTCGTTTGGTCAGTTTGGTAATCTCCCGTCGAAACTGAAAACCCAGATGTCGGGTTCGTTCACTATCCTGAACTGTATCAGTAAGAGTAAGTCACCGAATGACGTGGTATTGTCAGACAGTGATAAACTACTGGGTACCGCGTACCTGGACCGTCAGATGGTCGTGGTAACTGAGCAGCGTTATCAGCTGAAGTTTGGTGATGCTCTGGACAACATGTATACCCGTGCTCGTCCGCTACCGTCTGATGTGGCGTACAAGAAGTACGAGGAAGATGTGTACTGGCGTTACGAAGCGGATGAGTGGGAACGTGATGATCGTCAGCAGTTGGTGTTCGACGCCGATGGTAACCCCATCAAGTTACATGCCAAAGGTGATCTGCGTCTTGACGCTGAAGGTCAGACGATGATTCGCTACCACAAAGGTGATGTGAAGCACGACGATCAGGGTAACCCCATTCCGATTAACCAACGTGTCGTGTTACATGAATTTGACATGGTGGGTCTGGATGCGGCGTACTACTTCTCCAGCAACTCACTGGACGCCACGTACATTACTGATGTTATCAATCAGTTGGTGTCGTGGGTCACCAATGACATGCCAGTGGTGTCGAAGAAGCTGATCAACCTTACCAAGGTGGTGTTCCGTCCGAAGCAAACGCTGGGCTACATTGATGTGACAGCCAATGCCAAGGAAGCGCGTCAGATCTCTGCTGCGGTGGCGTTCGCCTTTGATGTGTACTTGACCGATACAGGTTACAAGAACACCTCGCTGCGTGATAACCTCAAGTCAGTGATCCCAGCGGTGATTACCGATATCCTGTCACAGGAGACTTTCTCTGTCAGTGATACCGTGGACGCGTTACGTCAGTATCGCACCAGTGACATCGTGGACATTCGTATTCCGGGCTTTGGTCCGAATCAGGATATCCAGGTGTTAACCGTGTCGGATCCAACGTTGCGCTGTGCAATCAAGAAGCGTCTCGATGTAACCTCTAATGGCGGGTTAACCGTTGTTGAAGATATCACCGTGAACTTCCTGAAACACAGTGACTCCAAATCTAACCTCACGGCATAATCGGCATAAGGGGCACTCCTCTCCCTTCACGGGGAGAGGAGGCCTCTGTGCTTTATGCGCGACTTTCCATCTCTGCCGTCCAACGAGCGATAAACTCAGCCAGTGCAGCACCGGCAGTGTAGCTCATGGAATCCAGGTAGGCCACAACCGTGATCAGACGAGAGTAACAGTTCATCTTCTCCGCGTATTTGTTGACCACCTGAACAAAGGCATCTACATGATCCTGCGGCGCAGTGTACTTGTGCGATTGCAAGTTCTTGTAGAACACACTGAACTCCGTGTGCAGACGATCAAACGTGTGATTGACTTCCACGCTGTTTAAACCGTCATACACAACACGGTCAATCAACGTATAGGTTTCAATACTGCGGCCAATACGAATCAGGTTACGTGCCATCGCGTCCTTGTCATCAATCTTAGGCAGCATGAACATCTGACCTAAACGGGAGTTCAGGTTAGTCAGTGCTACTGTCGGACTGCGTTGGAAGTCAGCAGTGGCCGCATCAGTGCTAAACGGTTTACCGTCACGACCCACACCTTGAGGCAGGGCTTTAAAGAAGCGACAGAACGGTGCCGAATCTTTAACCGTGGAGACGTTAGGTTTAATCAGCACCCCTTCGCTCATAGCCGCATACATCGCCTTGATCGCCTCGAACTCGTACACCATCTCTTTAGACAACTCAGGCCACCATTCGGTTAGCGTGTTGCTGTCAAAGCTAAACGGGGCATCGGCTTCGTCTCGAATGGAGATTAACCAATTGTACCCGTTGGCCGCATCGATGAAGTCTTTGCTCTTGATCAGACGCTCTAAAATGTCGGGCGGTGTTTCGCTGACCCCCAGACGGTTGGCGTTAGCGGTGACCGCTAAACCTACCCGGTTGATCTCACGACGCGACTTCAGATACCCTTTCAGTGTGGTGAGACACCATTTCAGGGCTTTGATGATAATGGCGATCACGCCACCGATGCCGCCTGCAATGAGGTGATGTTTACCACCGGACAGTGATTCCAGTGCATACCCCACATTAAGTTGCGACAAGGCGCGTGTATAGCCATTGACCGGTACTTCACCTGCAATGCCAGGCAACTGCACTTGAATACCAGTAATGACCTCTTGTGAAATACCGTGCTCACCAATCGATTCCATAGAACCGGTAATGAACATGATCTTGTCACGGATCTTGTCGTACATCCCAGAGAACTCCGTGTGTTCTTTGGTTAACGCCTCCAGCATTTCGGCGCGCTGTACAAGTGAGATGAGGTCATCGGTCAAGTTGATCGTGCTACGGATCGACTCCGATAAAGTTGACATGCGAACTCCTTACAACGATGTGGCGCGGGTGATCCAGTCTTTCACGAACTTACGGATCTTATCCATCTGCTCTTCGTTGGCTTCAAAGGCTTGCGACTCGGCGTCGTTAGCGACCATCTTCACGACTTTGATTTGACGCACCCGGTTACGGAACGCCGTCATCTTGAACACGGTCTCTGCATAGTTCGCAGTGATTTCACGCACCACGTCGACTACCGCCTTTACATCGTTCTGTTGATTCAGGAAATCAGCGCAGGCCTGTGGGAACCCACTGAGGTCACCCGCAACCAGACTCTGCTGTACCTGCAGTTTATCCAGCTCCTGTTTGAACTCACGGGCGTTCTTTGCATCCACCGGAGTGAAGTTCTTCAGACGATCCACGATAAGGTCGAAGTTCTGCTGTTTGGCTTCAACGAAACCTTCAGCGGATTTCAACACCAGTGGGCGAGGCTGACGACATGCATCATGCAACCCTACCAGGATATCACGGAAGCGCTCACTGCGCAGACGGTCAACGATGGCTTTGCCGGTTTTGTCATCAGGCTTATACAGCTTAGACTCAACCACTTTCTTCGCCAACTGTTCCAGCAGCTTACTGATCTTCTGGATGTTCGGCGTGTCCAGCATGTTGTTGATGCGCTGCGTCATTTTCACCATGTCTTCGTCGGTGGCCGTTTGACGGTTCGAAGACACGATGCGGTTGTACGCGGCCATGTTAATACCCGATTCAACCAGGAGGTCTTCGGTGGCACGTTGCAACTGAGAGATCAGCGGTTCAAACGCAATGAGGTTATCACAGATACCCGTGGTGTCATTAAAGAAACCATCGATGGTCAGCTGGGCACCCACTTCATCGGTTGAGCTCGAACGCAGGGAAGTCAGGATACACTCATCCAGATCGGTACCCATCACCGTACGCCAGTTTTTCATCATCGCATCCGCATACACTTCTTGCTTGGCAAGTTTGTATGCCGACGGGGAGATGCCGGTCAGCGACTTGTAGGAATCGATCAGCAGATTGAAACCAATCTTCAGTTTCTCAATGAGGAACTTGATCAGTTTATTCAGCGCGTCGAGTACAGTTGCCGCCATAGACTCCAGACCGGCTTTCATCATGACGTTAGTGGGTAACTGGGTAAACGCTTCCAGACCATAACCGTTAGGCACCGCAGCAGGCGCAACCAGCTGTAGCTGACGGATGACTTCACGTGACATCCCTTCACTAGCAACCCGGTCACGCAGCACGATCACTTCACGGACTGCTTCGAGTGAAGCGGTGATGGCTTTGTCTTCACCCGGCAGAATGATCTCAACGTCATTGTTGGGTTTCTTTACTACCGTCAGAGCAGACTTTGGCACCTGGCCATTGGGTTGCATGAAGCTCGTAATCATTTCTAAAGACATGGTAACCTCTTACTCTTCGTCAGCGGTAGCGTCGCCTGCACCTGGTAAGCTGATCACAGCAAAGAGGTTCAGTGCGAAACCAATGGAGCGACCCAGGTCGTCAGACTGCTCGGACTGAGCCAGTGCATCCGCAATAGCCTGCGGGAAGTTATACTGACCACCGGCAATCAGCGCTTGCTGACACAGGGCCTGGGCTGGCTGACTCAGTGAGTTGTGCACCATGTCATAACGGGCACGGTAAATCACACCGGCTAGCTCAACCACCTTACGCAGGTTCAGCACGGTGTTCTCATTGACCTGCGCCACGGCGGCCTTTACTTCACCCGAGTTCTCATCAAAGAACGCCACCGGGTTAGCCACTGGCTCTGGTGGAATAGCGGTACCGTAAGCAATCACACGGGCCAGACCAAACACCACCAGATCTTCACGCAGACTTGACGGGATCTCACCCATGCCACGCACAGCAATGACGTTAGCTTTTAAAGTTGTTGCATTTACGACGATCATCTTCATTTTCCTTATACGGAGTATTTAGCGGCTGTGACGTACAGCGGGTTGTTTAATAAAGCTTCGAGATCCTGTTGCAAACGCTTACCGCGCATCTGGTCACGTTGACTGCTGCGAACCAATACAGCAACCCGACCCGCGACAGACCATTCATTGTTGGTATCGGCAATAATCTTGTTGATCTGTTCGATTTCGTTCAGGATGGTTTTCTTTTCATCCGCGGTCAGATCCGGATCTTTCAGTGCAGCAATGGATTCATTACGCACACGAATGAACCGATCTTTATCCAGATCGTACGTGCCGGCAATAAAGTCATTGACCATGACACCGACCAGGAATAAAGGAATGGTCACCCAGAACATTAACCCAAAGGCTACCGCGACTTGCATCTTCTGCGCCACTGCGTGCCACCTTGTTGGGGTGAACAGTTTATGCATGCGATTCAGGCCGCTGACAATAGCCGCACCGCCACCGTGACGGGCGGCATACATGTCGGCCATCTGCTCAGACATGTTACTGCTGTACGAACTTGCACCCAATGCGTCGTAGGTCTTCTTACGGTACGCACCCAGTAACGTGATGTAGTAGTTCTCGAACTTGTCGTAGTTCGTGAGCTCATCCATGTTGTCGATACGGATACCCAGTGTGTTCGCCACGTCAGTCATAATGGCGTGTTTCTGCTCAGCATCTTTTGCGGCAACAATCGCTTTCGCCCCCAGTTGCAACACCAGGTTTGTGGTGCACGTGAAATGCAGGGCATAACAGTAGGTGAAGTCGTGACCCACCTCATGCAGGAGAATGGATGCAATCTCTTCTGCCGTGAAGCCATACTTTGGATTGAGCATTTCACAACCCAGACCAATGGTCAGTGGGATCTTTGCAAAGTCACCCCCAACTTTACCGGTCTCAAGGTCGATCTGCCCCTGCAACACGTTGTTGCATTGACGGAACAGGTTATAGGCATCCGCGTTACCGGTGAACATGCGTTGCATTTTGTTATGGAACACATGCATCTTACTGATGGTGATGATGTTGGTGTACGCATTAATCGGTGCGTTACGATCCGCTACCAACGTGATCTTGTTAAACCCACTGCCCACCTGAAGCAGTTCTGCAAGTTTAGTGTCGGCCAATAACTGGTCTGTCAAACGGATGACATCATCAGCTTTCATCTTGTCCATCAGCTTCTGCACTTCTGCAGTGGTCAGCTTAAACAACGGCCGGGTACGTTGGAATGCGATGGCTTCTAAACCACTGCCAAGTTGCATGGGTGTTCTCCTGTGTAAAAAGATAATGCGGCCGATGATGTTATAGCCTTCTTAGAAGGGTGTTGTAACGACCCTTGTTGACATAGGATTAGAAACCGCATGAGCAACGACCAGTTAAAGTTCGAATGTAAGTTTGCAATGTACAGTCCAAGCAAATTTGGCAAGTCCGATATTTTGTTTGTGAAAGAGAACATCATCCAACCAAACGGTGACCGCACACCCAACACGCGCATCTTGAAAGACATGCCGCGTGACTACTACCTGACCCGTGACGCATTCCGTAATCACAATGACAAGAAAGATTACGAAGAGCTGAAGAAGCTGCAGAAGTTCTCCACACCACAATGGAACCTGGCAAACCACATCAGTCGTTCTCTGGGTAAAGGTGCAACTTCTTTACCGTTGAAACAGGTCTGTCGCAGTCCGTATGTTTACGGTGCTGACATTGAACCGACCTCGATCATCAAAGCACGTTACGAAGAGCAGTTTCCTGATGTTAACATGTCAGCCTACTCCGTAAGCGTTATCGATATCGAGACCGATGTGGTCAACGAAGAGTTCAAGAACCAACCGCTGATGTGCACGCTGTCCTTTAAAGACCGGTCGTACACCTTTGTGGTGCGTCGCTTCTTCCCTGGGGAAAATGATGAGACTATTATTCGTAAGCTGCATGAGTGTGCACACAAACACATTGGTGAAGTGATTCAGGCGCGTAACTTGAAGATGGAGTTCGAGCTGGTAGATCACCCTGCCGATGGCTTTGTGAAACTGTTTGAACGTGCCCATGAATGGAAGCCTGACTGGATGACCGGTTGGAACAGCTTGGACTTTGACTATCAGGTGATCACCAACTGTCTGGAAATGGCTGGCGTCAATCCAGAAGATGTTTACTGTGATCCATCGGTGCCGAAAGAGTACCGTAACGTCAAGTACTTCCAGGGCAAGACCCATCAGGTGAAGAACGACGGGATTAAAGAAACTAAACGCCCGCTGGCTAACTATGAGAAGTGGCCGTATGTCAACGCACCGGCTTCGTTCCGTTGGGCAGACTCCATGTGTGCGTACTATTACCTGCGTACGGCGAAAGGCAAAGAGCTGAATTACAAGCTGGATAACATTGCCAACAAAGTTCTGGACGGGATCGGTAAGCTGGCGTTTAAAGAAGCTGAAGGGTATCACGGGCTTGACTTGCACGAATTAATGCAGACCACCTACAAGTATGAATACGTGGTGTATAACTTGTTTGACTGCATTGTGGTTGAAATGATGGACGAGGTCACCAATGACTTGTCGATGGCAGTACCGGCGTTCTGCGGTGTGTCAGACTACCGTAGCTTTACTTCACAGCCAACCCGTATTGCCGAAGCCATGCATTATGACGTAATCAAAGAAGGGTACGTCTGGGGCACAACCTCGGATCAGATGCGCACCGATCTTGACGACAACCTGCAAGGTCTGGGTGGCTGGATTGTTATGTTGCCAACCGAGTTGGTTGCAAACAACGGTAAAGCGATGTTCCAAGAGTTACCGAATGTCTTGTCCTATGTCCGCACCTCAACGAACGACATTGACGTAGAAGGGGCATATCCATCGGGCACCGTCATTATGAACGTAGGGAAACAAACTACGTGGATTGAGATGACGAAGATTGAAGGGTTGGATGATACACAATACCGTCAGGTGGCCGTGAACCTGGCAGCCGGTGGTTTCAACAACGCGGGCGAATTGGCAAGGATGGTGTACCAAGCACCGAACCTGGCCACACTGGCACAATCTTACGCTGAAGAAAACAATCTCGAATTTAACTACTTAGACGCCGCATAAAGTCGGTTGGACCTCTGGCTTCTCTCAGGAGGAGTCAGAGGGCTTTATGTCGATGTTATGAGAACAGTCTTTGGAGCGTAATTATGTTAGAGATGATGTTGGGAGGAAAACGTAAAGTCACTGGAGTTAAGTACGAAGACTTCCTCACCTGGATGAATCAGAACAGCAGTAAAATAACAGAACTTCAAGCCGGCGTATCACCGGGGGCTAAATCCGGCTACATGAAAGTAAAGATCACCAGTTACACAAGTGTCATGTGGGGCTCACCGTACAAAACGTACTACACGTACGACTCGGCAGCAAGTCGTATTGCGCAGCATGCCGCACCTAACATTACTGTTGCTAACGAACTGGCCGCCAATCAACGTTACGTATTATTTAAAAACAATTACGTTGGCAGCCGTGGCGCGTATCAAGGTGTAGCACGCAACGGATATACCTCACCGTCTTACACCACGTACAACGGGGCATACTGTGACGATGCTATCTATTACGATGCGACGCTGGGTATCATGATGCGCTACAACCCTTTGACGGACAGTACACCCGTTCCTTTCGATCTGACAATCTCAGCTTGAGTTGAGGTAAAAAAAAAGAGCGGCATAAAAAGAGAGGCCTCTTTCCCCGAAGGGAAAGAGTGCCTCCTTATATGCTGATTAACGCAGTGCCGAGAAGTACGCAGACATGTTCTGCTGCGCTTTCGCGTTCTTCACTGATTTCAGTGCAGCGTTCAGGTCGATGTACGACATGGCACGGCTACGGTTAGACTGAGTGCCTACCGTGGTGACGATGTGCAGGATCTCATCGAACTCGCGAACCTGGTCATGTGTCAGCGACGGATACAGGTTCTCAAAGAAACGACGGCTGTAAAGTTCGCTGAACGCCGCATGGCGGTATTCAAAGATCAGTGACAGCAGTTTATCCATACCTGACTTGAACTGGATAAAGTCAAGCTTCATCAATTCGGTCAGATCACTGTACAGACGCTTCTGGATTGGCACACCGGTTTTGGCATCCATGTACTTAGACGGATCCATCTTGTCTACGTAAGCACGGATATAGTTGATGATCGCATCCGCATGATCGGTCTGTGGTGCAGCGATCACCGGGGCAGGTTGTGCTACAGGCGGCTCTTCTTTAAGAACTGGCGTCTCCGGTGCAAGGGCAGCCAGCTCATCAGCTTGCGCTAGAGAAGCCTGTGAAGCTGCACCTGCTGCAGCGATCTCTTCAGGCGAAGCGCCCGCTACGACATCAGATCCGCTGACACCTTCGACACCCAGTGGGCCAGGCTCATCGGTGTGTTCGAATCCATTAGCTGGGACGGGAGGTTCTTCGCTGGCAGCGCCGCCGTCAGTGTCCCCAGCTTCACTGGTTGGAACTGCGCCATCACCGGACGAGGTCCCTGGCTCAACAGTTGTTGCGTCAGGCGCTGTTTCACTACCGGACTCATTCTGCTGGAGCTCGGTTTCGTTTTGTTTGTTTTCATCAGACACAATGGTCTCCTTGTTGCGTTTCGATTGCTTACCCATAAATGGTCCTCTGTCAAGACTGATAGCCACATACCATCAGTGTTAGACGAAACGCCAATCCTGAGCGTAAGCGTAACGTTCACTGGCCGGTGCCTGAACTTGTCCCAGCACAAACCACGTCGGGATGTTGCGTGCCATGGCAAACTGAGCGATGCTGCTGTAGAGTCGCCCGTTAGCATGAAGCGGTTTGTCTTTGATGAGTTGCTCTTCATCATCGGTCAAGTCGATCGACACATTGCTGTGGCTCAGCAACACCGTACGGCCGTCGTCACCTTTGTAGGTTACCTGGTCATACCCAACCCCTTTTGGCTGCTCATCGCGATGGTTCTCGACCGAGCTGTTAGCCACAATCTGGTTGTTCTCACACGCCAGAATGTAGATTGGGTAACTGCCTTTCTCAAAGCAATTGATGCTGTCGTAATACTTGCCAACGTCAGTGACCCGCAAATAACGACGCGCATCCTGATCCGGTGGGGTGACGTCAATAAAGCCTTCGACATCTAACCAGTCGCCAATGTTGGCCACCAGACGAAGACCGTACTTGTTACCGATTAAATCCCGCAGGAGCCAGTGACCTGTACCAAAACCACTGAGGCCTACGGTGCTAACGAATTGGTGGGTAAGAAGTTCACCGGGATGGGGATTGAGTAAACCGAGCTCGGCTTTCTTTCCTTCGTAAGCCATCTGGAACGCCTGGTTCTGAAAACACCCATTGCGTAACTCTTCATTGATCATACGTTCTGACAATTCGGCATCGTCAGTCGTAGTCATGTACATCAACGGCTCACCACGAAAGCGTACGATGTGCAGTAGCTTTGCATCATGATTGATAAACATAACTGGGTTATCCTTTTTGCTGTGTTGATTAAGGGCGGTCTGGATCTTGGCTGATCACCAGATTCACCAATGCGGCTTTTAGCAACAGTTTCATAATGTTGCTATGTTGTTCTGTGGATGCCAACGGCACGCGACCATCCATGTGTAGCATCACAAGACGCTCAGAGAACGCATCAATCGCACTCTCCGGGCTTTCTTTGCAATCAGCACGTAATTGACGGCATGCTTCGGCAAACGACGCATAGCGTGCTTCAGCGCGGATTGCGAGGTCTTGCGTCAGCTGATGCTCTTCAGTAAACTGATCGGCATCAACCGGTGGGGTGTTGGGATCGTAATCCATCAACTGCATCACTTCTACATCGTTATTACCTGACATGACTCATCTCCTGGAAAAGAACATTGACATCCCAGATGCCATTAAATAGATACTAAATGTCCAATTTTACAACACCAGGGTATTCAGCGCCTGACGCTTGATTGAGAACCAGGTGAGCTGATCTTCGGATAAGTCAGCTTTGCTCAGGTTAGGGTTAGTAGACAGTGGCGTTTGATCTTTACGATCACGCGCACGGACGTAAAGGTCAGTACCGCTACTGAAAGCACGCAGCGGATGGTTCATGGAACCGAACACCGCATCGGCTGGGTTGTTACGAATGTGGTTGACCACACTGCGCCAGCTGATGAGTTGTCCACACGGCACCAGGTCGATACGTTGGGCATGGGCAGCACTGCCTTCCGGTACGCTACCCAGGAACTTGCCAACGGTGTCGTAGAAGTCACTCATCTCTTTCCCACGCAATTGATCGTTGGCATGTAACCAGAAGATAGGTTGCTGCTTGGAGTCGTGACCGCGCAAACGCAGGCCGGTGATCTGGTTATTCAGCGTCACCACTTCAGCATTGAAACAATTAAGCAGATCCTTTAAATAGGGATCGTTGAATTCTACCCACTCAAATAAGCTTGAGTAAAAGTTGCCTTCGTGTGCGGTGGTCTTCAGTAGACGCATGCTGTTGCGATACACTTGCAGCGTTGGATAACTTGACAGCTCCGTGCGGCACAGTGTTGCAATCAGGTTCTGGACAATCTTTTCTAATTGTTCATTCATGGTTAATTTACCTTTTGTAAAATCAAACTAATTGATCTGTTCGTATAGAAGTCATTATTGATTTCTAGCGAGCTTACGCTAACGAGAAGGATATTTATGCCGATATATATTTAATAAGAATAATATCTCCACTAATTATACTAATTAAATATCATGTCTAAGAATACAAAGATGTAAAGCTATTGTATAGAACAAGTGATCGTTCCGCTTTGTGTTCTTCCCTGTCAGTAGGCTGCTGGTAGGTTGCTCATTCATTATCCTCTGCATAAATAAAGAGTCCAGGGCCCTTGACGGGAGCCCTGGCTCTTTTATGCCGATTAAGAAGAAGCTGCTGGTTTTGGACCGTCGGCATACTCGACATCCACGGTGTAGGACAGACGGGCTGGGAGATCGGTGGCAACATCAACACCGTACGCGGCCATGATCTGTAACACGTCACCGTTGGTCGGTGGGAACGGTAACATCTGGAACAACGCGGTAAGATCAGTCCCCTGGTTTTCACCGGACTTCACTAACGTGCCGTCACAAGACAGAACCCAGTTTTGCAGGGTGAACGTGACATCATGGAACTGCGACTCATCACGCAGACGACGAATCATTTTCCACAGCTTGTCCATGTCTGCACGGAACGATTCGTCCGTGAGGTGGAACGTAGTTTTCATAACAACTCCTGATCAGTAAGGTCATATGATCAGGTTAGTCACGATCCCCTTCGATTCGGTACACTAAGCGGTGTGTACTGAAATCGATGTCCGTGGCAATCGTCGTGAAGAAGTCCACGGTTTCACGGTAGTCACCAGTTTGTGCGTTATTCAACAACTGCAGGATGTCATCCATCTCATTGGCAACGATCACCCGGTAATCCGCGCTATCCGGTTTACCGCAATGTTCCTCCAGCAATTGACGGACCAGCTTACTGTCTTTAACCCTCGCCAGGATAGTTGCCCGGGCTTCGATCCCCTCATCATACACCATGGTATCACGGTAAGGTCGAGAGATGAACGGCGCAGCATCCCGCTTTTTGTACTTTGCAATCACCACGGTATAGCTCATTGCTTGCTCCTGTAACGGTAACGCAACTCAAACGTGAAGGACATGTCCGTACCGCCCTCTAGCACCACGTTAAGGTTGAAGTGTTGATTGACAATGTCGACATACTGCTGCTTGGTTAGAGCGGTGTCGGTGTTCATTAACAACGCCGTAACATCCACCGAGCATTCCGCTTGTTCATCCACCACTGCCCCGTCTTGCTTGAGCTTCCAGGCACACAGACGCACACTCTGACCCGTGTAAAGCTTGTGCTTGATGCGTTGACAGGCTTGGAACAAACGATGACTGAACAACGGGTTATCAACCAGCATGTATTCGTTACGCCACAGTCGCTTGGACTTAGGGTAATCGCTAGACAGGCTCACCGTACGTTACCTCCAGTGCTTTTGATACCGTGCAGGTATCAGGGAACGTGCTGCCGTAAGTGGCATTGATCGCCTTCAGCACTTCCTGCTCATCAAGCATGCCAAACGTGGGATCGGGGATATGAGACAGGTCAATGCGACGGGTAGTGTCCTGACCTGCTACATTTTTACCGTCATACACCACGAAACCGGTTAAGGTGACTGTCGGGCGAATACCTTTGCGGTTGATACCCTGGATCACTTTGGAGAATGCCAGGTGATCACGATCAAACGTGAGTGGCATGATGACGTGCGTGGATTGATGCATCAGAAGCTCCCCGGGTATTCTTTGGCTGCTTTGTTCAGACGGTTTACGCCTTCTGCATAAAGACCACCAAACGTCAGCTCAGGATAGTGCGTAGACACTTTATCACTGGCCAGCGCGATGATCTCGTCAATCAGGTGATTGTACTCAGAGGTCTTACGCTTGAACGCCAGCACAGTAGCAATCTTGGTAGGTAACCAAGCACGGATAAACCCTTCACCACTCTCTTCACCAATGTCACTGATGTTTGCCCAGATATCAGACAACTTCAATAACTTACCATCTGGGGAGACCGCCGCCAAACGGGCGATGTCATGAATGGCGTTTTTGCTGGAGGTATCGTGCGGTTTTTGTTCGGTCAGTTCAAACACCAGGCGTTGTACCTGTGGGCCAAACTGCTGACCAATAAAGTTCTCACTGACCTGGGTGTCTTCCACCACATCGTGTAACCAGGCTGCGCTGATAATGACTTCGTCTTTGGTCGACTGGCCAACTTTCCACGCCACCTTTTCCGGGTGCGTCCAATACGGCTCACCGGTAAACTTACGAACCTGACCCACTGCATTGTGTGCTGTTTTGGCAACGAGCGCTGCCTTGTTGATAAGTTCCATTACCAATCCCCATGATCAAAGTTTAAACAACGACTGTCGTGATAATACTTGTCCAGCATCTCTTTGGTCTTACTGCGGCATTTGCCCTCAGAACCCTGGACGATAATTTGGTAATACAACCCCATACCCTGGTAGCGTTCGTACATACGGTTAAAGCGTGGAATCTTCTGCCGTAACACGGAGTAGAACTTCTCCGGGTTTTCCTGGAACACTTTCAGGCGAGAAGTTACAAAGGCAACAAACCCTGGGTCCTCATCATGCTTAATCATGATACAGGCGAAATTGTCTTCACGCTCATCACGCAGCGGAACAGGTTTGGACGTGTCGACCTCAACCACCGTAGCATCACTTTCCCATTTAGCACGCTCCAGTGGATTGACTGTAAACGAGTCAGTCCAAATGTTCATGCTGTCAATCGTCAGGATCATACTGGGGGTGTGGATCTTACTGCCGTCTTCAAAGCCCAGGTAACCGGGTTTGTGTAGCCAGTCACCGGCATTACTCAGATCACGCAGGTCCTTGCCTTTCGGACAGGTGTACTGCGTATTGATGAGGGTGTAACCAATGGCTTGTGCATCGATAATGTTAGGCCAGGGTTTATCCTCCTCACCCAACAACATTTGTACATCGATGTGGTTAGTAGAAGATGCGCGCAGGGTATTCCGGAACTGTTCATTCGGGATGTCACCTTTTTGCGCTCGGTTGCCAGCCATCTTGCCAGCGAAATCTCCTTTGCCACCTTCGTCAATAACCGAAAGATGGGCCGTGTCAGTCCCTGATACTGTCAGCCTTACTAACGCATACATGTTTTCTCCTTTACTTCGTTATATCCGCCTGTTCATTTAATAGGTCGGTTATGTCGAACTTAACTAACCCCAGATTTCTTTCTCCACTGCTTTCACAATAGTGGTGAGCAGATAGTTGATGTCAGGTCGTTGATCGACCACTTCAATAATTGCCTGGCGTGTAAGATGAAAGGCCATCGACGAAACTACCACCGCCTGACCGTCTTGGGTGCGCGTGATGAAACGGCTATCCCAAAACCCCCCATCCACGCCTTCAAGCTTATTTAACAACCCAGACATCTCAGTCTCACGCTCCTCTTCACTGACGTAAACGAGGTTTTGACTGAGTTTGATAAACGCCGTCAGTAACGCGCCCTGGTGATGAAGGATCATACTGCGATCAATCGCAAAAGACACCCCCACCTCCCGATGGCGCAACAGGATACTTTCAAGTTCATTGAGGTGTTTCAGGATGGTTAACTTATCCGTAGCCAGAATGGGGTCGTTCGATTTAATGACCGGTACATCTCTTTGGAGTGGTGTCTTGGCAAGGAACGTATGAATGTGTTTGCGGAACTCTTCCAGCCTTGGCACCATGCTGTCACACTGATATTCGGCATACAACACCACACGGCGAAGTGAACTGAATGCACTAGGGGTCAACCGGTTACCGTGTCCGGTATCCCAGTAACGTGGATCTTTAATGCCGTTTTCATCGCCGAGATGCCAGGTATGTGATGTACCCGGTTTTAACAACGGGTCCAGTTCTTTCCAGATATTGATGACTTTATCAAACCACATGTCAATGATCTTGGCGTCGTCACGGAGAAGGTAACCAAGTTCACTGATCGTGCTAATGTTTTCTTCAATTTGAAGGAAGGCGTTAAGGAATGCGATCTTTTTAGTATTAATTTGTTCAGACATGTTGGGGTCTCTCTTTAATCGGCATAAAAGGCAGGGTTTCCCCTGCCCGGTAAAATTACAGCTTGTTGCCTTCGGCATCGCAGTAGAAGATCTCTGCGTTATTACCCGAGCGTAAAGCATTGTGAATGGCAGATGCGGTCAGATCCCAATCGGCATTGCTGCGCACTGCATCAACGATCGATCCGTAGACAACGCCACGGACACTTACACGGCGTGCATTCGGGTTACCCCCGCCAGTGATCTGTTCAGCATGGCTCGGCACCACAGCTTCTGCACCGTTGTCGGTGGTCATGACAGGATTGGGTGTAACGTTACTGGCATAGATCCATTGCTCCCACTTCGCATCATCCAGACGTTCATAGACCCATTCAACCGGTAAGTTGTACGCCAGTGCCGCAGCATCGATACTCGGGTAGATCAGTCCATTGACCACCACACGGACATGACCAATTGGATCATCCTCGCCCACACGGACGTAACCGAAGAAGTGACGCAGGTTGTTGCTGTCGCGATAGACCTGGTCGTAATATTCATCACGGGCCAGTAAATGCGACTGCACCGCTTCATTAAGTGCGACAGCATCGGTGGGTAACCATTGCACCGTAAGCGCGTCAGTGAACATGTCCTGCATGGCGATATACTTGTAGACATCAGTCACAGCAACCGCAGGCTCTGTGCCGCGCGTTACGATACCAGGCATGATTGCCCAGTCACCGATGTTTGTCAGTGTACGGATATCCTGACCAGCCGTTGACAGTAACTTATCAACAATGGCATAACCACTAATAACACCCGTGATTGAACCTTCGCCAGTAATGAGTTGAGCATCGATCTGCTGAGACTGACTGTCGTTGTACGCTTTCTGGAACGGTGCGTTAGGGAAGATGTTCGCTTGTGCTTCTTTGATCAGTCGATCTTGGTGAGCTTCAATTGAATCCGCGGGGAACGATCTCATGTATTGCGTGGTTGTTCCAGCTACGGTCAGAATCAATAATTGGTACATGTCATCTCCTTTATTCACAGGTCAAGACGGCATCAGGGCCGTTATTGGTATTTATCGTTCTTTGTCGAACAATACAAAGATCGGCATAAAGAAATTACCAGAGCGGTATCCATTAGGACACCACCCTAGTAATGTAGGAATGAAACCAATTAGGTTAATGAATTAATTTCAGCATAATACAAACGACCGTTAAAGTTTGGTACCCCGGCTGATTTAAACGCACCGAGTCCAATTTTCAAGTTGTTGGTCCTGAGCGCACCTGACGTTGGGTTAGTGAAGATAAAGACGTCGTTAAGGTACAACGATGCACCTCGACTGTCTAACCGAATGGTGATCTTCAGAAGACCTGTTGTAACTTTCTGTGGTGCACTGTACGCTGTGTAGGTGGCCGGGTAGTTAAGGTAAAGCCTGACCGGGTCGGCCGTTGCCACATCCAATCCCGCCAAGTGATACAGACCATCGCCGTTACTGCCCACCGGACGGGTATCAAACAATGCCTGACCGTAACTGCTTGCGGCCAGTTTCACATGACCGATGATAAACGAGATATCGATATCATTGCGAATCAGCGAAGCATGGCTGGCAATACCCAGGTAGGCATTCCCGTTGAAGTTCATGTACGTGGCAAAATCATCTGCGTCCACCGTTACCGCTGAGTTGGTCACAGCAATCCCTGTGGGGCCAGTGTCTTTGATTGCCGTAGCATTGGGGAAGCCTGCTAGCCTGAACAAGGTTTTAGATGTCGCCGGTGGAATCTTAACCCCCGCGATGTGCTGCGTAAAAAGAGCCTCAATCATAATCCACCCTTAAAAGAAGATCTCATCCAGGTCCAGTTCGACCAGGTCGATTTTTGAACCTTTATGCATCGCCTTCATCGAGAGCAGCATGATCTTCGAACCGACTGCCGACGCCCCTGAAGACGTACCGCGTGCGTTGGTGGCGTTATGTGCGCCCGCACAATAGCGACAGGTGTCGCCGTGTGACTTTTTACAGAACTGCGGCGAGCGCACCATGATGACCTTACCCATCATTGCCGTCAGGTTCTCTTTGGTCAACAGTGTTGTCTGACCATTGATGTACCCGTAAGCATTAACCTGGGATTTCACCACGTGCTGATCTACCAACCATGGCATGCCGAGCGTCGCACCACAATCGTCCTGCGTGATCATGATGTTCTGCGTAGCACGAATCAGCATCTTCACTTTCTCACCGCCATCGGCTGTGGACGCACCACGACCAAACGACGCTTCGATTGCGGAGTTCGCTAATGCCGGCAGCTGCTTCAGATCCCAGCCTTCATAGAGTGAACGGGTCACCACCGTTGACACACCGAAGTTGGTAGAGATACCCCCACTGAGGAACATTTTGTTAAACGCATCGTTGACGGTCTTCGCCTTGATGAAGGAGTTCTTTGACGGTGTAGTCGCCAAGAATTCTTTATACGCCTTCAGTAGGGTGTCTTGGATACGCCCCATCACCAATGGATCACTGAGCGAGTCTTTGTGCTCTTCAAAGAGCTTGTCACGCATCTCGATCAACCACTTCGGTGGGTACATCGTTTCCGGGCACGCAGTCGCTACACATACGCGGGAGAATGGCGCCATGGCAAAGCCATTGTTGATACACGCCTTGAACTCGTCGTACGTAATGGTGTCCGGATCATTAAAACGAGGGTGGTCTGAATTACGGAAGCGCTTGTCAAAGAAGTCTTCCAACATCCCCCGGTTGAATTCCTGGTTAAAGAACGGTGCACGATCACCCAGAACATCGTAGAAGTAATACAGGTTGACCAGTACACGACCAAACTTGGTTTCGATCGGTTCTTCAATGATCGCCCAATCGCTGGGACTCAGTTCAATCGGGTCATCAGGACGGAACACCGGGAAGTTCGGATCCAACCCTTCCAGCATGGTAATCTGCCCCGCCTCTGGATCCCAGAAGCCAATCTGGCTCATGTCCTCAGTACGGATCACCTGATACGGTGTCAACCCCTGTGGTTGGTCCGGCAGGTTCCAGTTAAACTCATGTTGTGCAATTGACAGCACGCTGAACACCCAGGTGCGTTCACGGTAAGCCCGGTTTCGGATTACCGCCATTAGGTACTGTTTCTGATTCATGCGAAGAATCCTGTTACGAAGGCACCCAGTTCTTGCAGGCGCAGTTTATCTTCTACGTAGATGTCGAGTTGTTTGCACACTTCATCTTGCAGCATGTCATCGATGATGTTGCTGGCCAGCGCAAACCCAATCAGCTCTTTCGTCAATGTCTCCAGACTCTCTTCTGCGGTGCGGGAGATTTCATTGTTGAACAGTTGCAGAATGCTGTCATAATCGACACCGATAGCGCCACCCATGGCGATGTAGCTGTAAGCAACACCTTGGTACATCCTCGGCTGGTATTTCGCCAGACGCTCAGTGACGTAACCCAGATCTTGCGCCGGTGGGGATTCGTCTTCATCTGGGTAGATGTTGTTCACGGAGCTCACTAACCCAACGATGGTCTCTTCAGTGATAGAGTCAACGCGTTCCAGCAAGATAGACATGTCTTTCGCCAGGGTTGCTTGCAGTACTTCCATGACTTTCTCTTCGGTGCTGAGTTGGTCATCGTTAAAGAAGTGATTAAGCTCACCGTAGTCTTCTACGTCATCAAGCAAGATCAATGCTTTGAGCACATCACTTAACAAGTTAAAGTCGGTTGTCCAGTCCACATCCTCTGCCCAGATGAAGCCAAGGTTTAATGTGGTGGTGTACAGGTGATCAAAGATGATTTTATGCAGATCATCGATCACGTCCGGCGCTTCGCCGTCATTGGACATATTGAGCAGACGGTCGACGTCTGGTTGGACTTGGGTTAAACCCGCTGCAGCAAGACGCTGACAGGTTTCAACAATGCGATCACGACGAACGTCTACCATGACTGGCATCAAATATTCGTTTAACTCACTGAAATCACTCATGGGATCATTCGCTCCATTATTAGGTATTCTATTACATATACCGCAACAATATATGAAGGGTTTATTCTTTTTTGTTTTCTAAGGGCGTCAAACTTATGTCTACTACACCGCTTGTCTCACTGGCCGATGCCATGAAACCCCCAGTCGATTCTACCTGGGAATATCTGGATAACACCGTCCGGGTCTATACGATTGACCTGATCAATCAGTACCGTAATGCTTGTTTGTTGGCGGTGAATCCTAACATCATTCATTTCCACGATAACGTTGCGGGTCTGAACAGCTGGATCGAAACGATCCTGAACACCATCAACCGCGTCGAACCGATGCTGGCGCCACTGCATGCAAAACATGCTGGCCGGGCCGGTTATGCGTTAGGCTCTGGCGACGTACAACAGTTCTTGGCGATCAATGAAGAATACGTCCTTGTTCAAAGCGAGCTGATCAACGTCTACAACGATTTCTTTTTGCCGCTGTTTAATTCTAATGAGCGTGCACATGCTGCGGCAGTAGCAGCACAAAACCAACAGAAGGAAGGTCAGTAATGTCAGGTGATATTCCAATTGAAAACGACGAGCCGGTGCTTGACGTTAGTGCCGTGCTGGAGCAGAAAGCGCTCGAGCAATCTACACCGCCCGCAGTGGACAATTCCACCACAGCCCCGGAACTCGACACCGATAACCCGGATGCTGGCATGTTGCCGGATGAGGATCCGGATTTCGACCCACTGTATGAATCACCGATCATGGAAAAGATCCTGACGCCGTATGAAGATCTGAAAGATATTCTGCATGTGGCACACGGTGATCAAACCACCATCGGTGAGCTGATTGCTGAGATCGATAAAGGTGCACCAGATTCTGCTGAGACGGAACTGTTCCGTGAGATGGTGCGTCTGAAAGGTGCTGAAGCAGCCATGGCCTGGTTAGCTGCTACCCAGAACGCCATCAACCACATGGCGTATCGCAACGGGTTAACACCTACCGTGCTGCGTAAAGACTCGCAGTGGCTGCAGGGGATCCTGGTTGGCGATAAAGTCATTGGTGCGCACCGTCCGAACATCAAGGATGATAAGCACAAGAAAGGCGAGCGTCTGACTGGTAAGAACGCGATGATGCGCGCACGTCAGGAAATGGGTATCGGTGACTTCATTACCCTGCCAGCGCCGCACACCGGTATCTGGGTGACCTTGTTAGTTGCCGGTGAAGATGAGATGGTGAATTTCCACACACGCGTGATCAACACCAAGTCGGTGTTGGGTCGTCGTACCGCGGGTCTGGTGTTCTCAAACTCTGACGTCATTATCCTGCGTCATCTGTGGGAGCTGCTTTCCGGTATGATCTTCCAGACCTCACTGGGTCATGCCAACAAGAAAGAGCTGGTAAACCTGATCAAGGTGCAGGATATCCCGCTGCTGGTTGCCGGTTACATGGCAGCACGCTTCCGTTCAGGTTACACCCTGGCGCAACCTTGCCAGGTAGATCCAGGGAAATGTGCAGATGTGGCGATTCATAAAGTCAACATCAACCGCATGTCCATCATCGACAACGCCCGTCTGACTGATGCGCAACGTGCGCACATTCGTCGTCGTAGTGGTCACACCACCGAATCCGTGCTTGCGTACCAGGAGCACTTCTCGGCGATGAACAACAACATCCGTAACATCACTCCAAGTATTCGCGTGGTCTTTAGCACCCCGTCGATCGAAGAGAAGATGAAAGCGGGTGATGCCTGGATCGACAACATCGAAGATGCGGTGACACTGAGCTTTAAAGACAGCTTGTCCCGTGATGAGCGTGTGGCTTACATTAACAAGCAGGCCGCGATCTCTGCATTGCGTAACTACTCCCACTGGGTAGCGCGCATTGACTATCTCGATGACAACGGCGAGGTCGATGGTTACATCGACGGTAGCGAAGACATCTACACCCAGTTGGCTGAACTGAGTAAAGATGAAGCGTTCAAAGAATCCTTCTTTAAGGAAGTGAATGCGTACATCAACGAAGTCACCATCGGTGTGGTTGCGCTGCCACGGTATACCTGCCAGGCATGTAAGCAGAAACAACCAGCGGTCAATGGCCACTTCCCTGATTACACCCCAGTGAACATGGAACGGGCTTTTTTTACCCTCTTGGCGAATATGCTGAACAGTTCTATCAACACAGCCGACATCTGATCCACCACGATTTCGGTAACGCGTACCAAGACCGGAGTGAGGCCTGGGAACGGGCCTTGACAGATCCCAAGTTCTTATCGGGTGATCCGGAAATGGCACGCTTACGGTTGATGGAGCTTTACGATGATACTTACGGCATCGTTGACCACGATGCTGATTTATCGCCGTTCTCGCTGGCCAGTCAGGTCGAGCAAGAGGATTCGTTATTGGTCAGTGGCTTTGGTGGGTATCTTGATGAGTACCTTGACAACAGGATCGAAGAACATTTGGGTATTAGCTTTACCACCTGGATGACTTACACCTACGCCAAACAAAAAATGATGATTGCTCGTGTGAAAGAGTACGCATCGAAAAACAACGATTCGCAAAACGCCAACATTAACAAATTGGAGAAGGCATTTGCGGACGCACAAAAACAAAACAATGGCGGGTGAATAACCCGCCTTTTATCCGTCCTGGAGGCGGGGTATGATAGCCATTGATTACACAAAGAAAAACCTGTTTAAACTCACAGCGTTGCTGCTGGGTAAACGGGAAGTCGAAGTCTCTAACATCGTTGTGTCATTGAAGAGCAAGATCGGTACGGTGCTACTGGAGACCGAATGTTCTGTAGTGACTCATCACGCGTTTGGTCATCGTCACATCCGCACCTCAATGAGTGTGTTGGATAATGAACGCAATATCGACCGCATCACTCGCGCAGGGTTGAAAACCGCAATCCTCAATAAGAAGTATCATCACACCGATGACATGGCTTATGGGCGTCAGTATCATGCAATGCGTTTTGCAGAACAAATCAATACCAATAAATAAAATCGGCATAGAGGTGTCTCTTCTCCCGTCATGGGAGAAGAGACCCTCGTGCTTTTATGCTGATGGAAGCTCAACCGACAATCCCAGATCTTCACGGAAGTCGAACACCAAACGTTTGTAATCACCCCGGGCTTTCAGTTCCGTGTGAATACAGTTGGCTTGACGCCGGCAGTTGGTGATATGTCGTTGTTCAGTATCGGTCACACAGTAGCTTGCATAGATTAGCTGATACGGAAGATCAAGCACACGTAAGAAGCGTAAGGTGTGATCACTGGTGTCTACAACAATAACGTCACTACGTTTCATAGCAGCTTTAATGTCTGCTGCAAATTGCGTAGCCGTGGCAAAGTTGTACAGTGCTGTGATGCGGGTACCGGAAGGCAAACATTTCCGTAATTCAGGAAACGAGAAGTCGCCGGCAAAGTCAGTGGACACCGCCACTATTTTGCTATAGACCTTGGCCATTACTTCACCTCAACAAAAAAAAACAGCGAGGTGAATCCCCGCTGTTATAACATTGCAATCACCAGCGATCACGATAAGGTGGCTCAGGGAAGTTGGGCGTCGTACGAATAAAATCACCGTTAGTGAAACCATCGTTGCCGATTAGCTGTCTCCCAAGCACCAGGTCGACTTGCAGACGTGGATTACCAACCTTGATGGTGGGGTCATCACAAGTCAGTTGGCTAATATCTACTTCGCGTGGGAAACTGATAGAATCCCCGTCATTGTGATCCAGTGTGAACTTCATGTAAAAACTAAGTACACTCGTCTGGTCTTTGTGGTTCTTAAATTCGAGTTCGAATTTCTTGCGTGGCAACCCTGTATAGCCGAAGGATTCTTTCTGGATTTCCAGACCGATGTGATCAGGAATCGCAATACGAAAGTCGCGGCAGAACCACCCGTTCTTCATTTGCATATCAACATAAATAGCCGGGTAAGACAGTAAGTTATTATTACTGTGGCTTATGTTGACCAACGCGATTCTTGGAATCTTACTGGTCTCTTCCATGGTACGCCTATTGGTTAAATAGTTTCAGTAATACCGCGACGGATGTGAGGCAGCGGGCCACGTTGACCGAAGTTATGCACACTGCAGACGGGTGTGTGCTCTTCCATTTCGAACAGCGTTACCTGAAGGTCAGATAACTTTACTTCATCAGTAGAGTGTTTAAAGCTGTCTGCGCCTTTAACATCCATGTGGGGTACGTGAGTAAGAACCAGCTTACCATTGCTTGGTTCAATACGTGTATCGAGGGTAAGCTCGATTGGATACGTTAACCCATTGAACGGGACATCGAACTTCAGATTGTGTTTACCAGGAGTTCCGCGGTGTTCGATAACGCGGTTTTCATTCAGGCTCTTTTCGCCTACATGGAATTCACGAGTCCAGTCGTTGATGTTGACTTTGATGGACAATGCTTTAATGTAAAATTGGCGCATGGGTTATTCCTTGCAATCAGACAGGTCAAATTCAACACTGCGGAACAGCGTCCGCAGCTCTTTAATGGGGAACACCTTAGAGACGAAGCCAGACGCACTACGCAGCTGGAAACTATCCCGGGCATTAGATACTGCCTCATAGAACTTGCGTCGCTCTGCAAGCGTCTGAGGGGCTTTATAATAGACATTGTCAATGAGGAGCATGACCTGCTCATCACCGGGAATTAATTCATCACCGGTATCCTGATCTACTGCACCGAAACGCATGTCGCCTAACATGCACTCCATGGTGATTTCCTGTTTACCTTCCATAGCCGAGTAAAACGCGGAACCGGTATTGTAATTGACTGACCACACCTTCCCATTGAGAACGGTGTCTTCAGCAAAACCAGCAGAAGCCCATACCAGGGCCAGGAGAGCAATGAATGTTTTCCACATGTTAAGTTTATCCTTTAAAACGATTGGGCTTTTTGTTGTAGCGGGCTTGCACTTTACCTAAGCGACCGTTCAGGTAATAGAACACCTGCTGCTGAAGATTCTGAATGAACGGGCAAGGATTCAGAATGTTGAAATGGTACGTCGGCACTAACTCACCGACGTACAGGTAGTTACCCGCCATCCCGTTAGGCATGGGGGTGCCGGTCACCACGAGGTTACCCGTAAACTGACGATACACGCTGTTTTCACCGAAACGGTTAACCTGCGGAATCATGGTCCAGATATCACCGAAGTCATCGATGAACATCGTGGTGCCTTTGGTGGCTGATTTGCAGCTCACCGCTTTGTAAATGTCGCGTGTAAGGTCAGTCATGGTTTACTCGTTAGTAGGTTTGAAGTTGTTGGATGCATCGCTCTGTTTAATGCCGGTACTGATATGTTCATCTAACGGGTGAGGTCTACGAACCAATTTGGACGGCATTGGCAGATCCAGGTTGCTGCGCTGTACACCGTAGAACGCAGACCACTTACTGATAAACAGATTTTCAGTAATACGAACAACGCTGATAACTTCTGGACGTTTATCCGCAAAGCCGTTGTTGTCACGAGCGGTGTTGCTCAGTGCGTTAGGAACCAGTTTCACATCAACGACATAACCCAGACGGTCCAGTGCCACGATCAGAGCATCAGCGATCATCTGACCATTTAAGGACAGTACATAGATCGGCGCAAAGGTTTCTACTGGGTGTTCGGCATCTTCGATGCTTTTGATGTAATCGGCCTTGCTCTTTGGTACAAGCATGATCAGGTGCGACGCCAGGCGCACAAACGGCTTGTCACTGAAATACGCGTCAGAAGTCTGGTAGTTCTCAAAACCAAAGGCAATAAAGCCGGTTACTGTTTCTTCGGTGATCAACTCACCGTGCACGTTAGGAACGCGACGCTTACCGTGAACAGAACCGATGTCAGGGTTAACGTGAATGTCGTTGTTACCTGTCAACGTGAAGATCAGATCGTTCATGGTTGAAATCGAACCGTCGATAACTTTGGCGTCAACGTTTTTGCTGGGGCGTGGCTGTTGGTGATTCATGGGGTATTGTCCTCTACAGGTTGTCACTCGATAATGAGCAGGAATGCATTCACATTAGTAATGTAGGTGCGAGATTTCCTGGAGTGTAATAGATGTAAGAAAATAGTCAAAAGAAACAGACCGGCATAAAACCCAGAGAGACAGCCGAAGCCATCCCTCTGGTGTGTATTACAAGAAATGACGTCTTACCAATTCGTCAACCAGCTTCTGGATATTCGGCAGATTCCACGATGGACAGTGAACGTCGCGTTTGATAGTGGTGCTCTCAGCGCCAATAAGCTTAATGGTAAACACCACGCCGTCGTCCTGCGGGCTGAATAACGGATGGTCAGGGTAGAACAGTAACGGACGACCGTAGTTAGACGAGCTCACCTTAGCGCTCACCCACACCTGAGGTATGTCGTCCCATGACTTGAACAACTGACGAACATCCGCACTGGGCTCAACCCGACTTTGCACGGGATTCATCTCTTTATCCAGTCTGTCGGTACCCAGGTATTTACCCAACCGCATCAGCGTTTTAACGATCTCTGTACGCACACCTTCTTTCTTCAGCAAATCATGCAACTCAATCTTGCAGTTGATGACCGCGTTGAAGGCATAGACGATGGCTTTCGGCAGCGTCGTTTCGTCCGCCAGATCGACACCATCCCAACGCAGCAAGACTTTGCTTTCAGTACTACCCGGTGACGTAGAGGGCCCATCTTCGTACACACCCATAATAACCCGCAGGTCACCCATATCAAAACGGGTTTCTTTACCAATAAGCTTACTCATGATTACCTCTATCAACAGAGTTTAAGGAATCCCAGTATAACACCGGGGTGATTATCGACGACGCAAATAACGGGCCGATAATGCTTTTTGGAACTTCAGTTCTTCTGGGGTAGGTGCTCGCCCAAATCCCAGGTCGTCGTTGTTGCCGTATCCTTCTCGCAACGGCTCCCAGGGTTCGTACTTGGGCTTCTCCCCATTTAACGCAAATGACAGCGCATGGTCCATCGGTGCAGCTGTGGTTTTACGTTTCTTACTTCGCCGCCGTCGGCGCACGGGTTTGGCCTTACTGGCCTTGGGCTTTGCCCGCTTCTTTAAGGACATCGTTTACGTCTTTAATAGTGAGTTTGGCAAAGACGGGACGCTCAACAAAACGCGGCTCACGACCGAAACATTCTCTGAATCGCTCTTCCCAGGCGTTGGCGTTGGCCAGATCAATGTCATGCGCGATAGTGTCTTCGTACGTGACGTTGTGTTGCGGTTGTGTGAGATCCCAGTTATCAGAACTCATGGCGGGGATTCTCCTTAGGATCCATGGCAAACATCTCAATGAACTCTTCCGCAGTTCTTGGGTATGCAGCTTCGACATCCACGAACGGCAGGTCATCCAGATCAATGTGACTCAGCACACCAGAGACCATATCAGCCCATGGGTTAAAGCCACCAGGACGAGGGAAGACAGTAGGGCCGTCGATGAAATCAGCACCACTGACCCACTTCCCCGTATTCAGCATAGGTGTACCTAAAATCGTGTTGTCTATCAACTGCTCAAATACCGATCGCGTACGTGGCGGCTCTGTTTTAACATTACAACCTTCAAGTTCACGGCGCTGCATTTCGGCCAAATGTAAGTCACGACGAGATAAGCATTTGGCTTTCCATTCACGATCACGTTCTTTGGCGGTGGCGTTGTGCTGCTTGCGCTGCGCATGTTTGCGTCTACGCTGGTTCTTATTCATGGTTTCTCCCGAAGATTGATCTTCTTGCACGCAGGTAATTCATCGCCTGATGATTGACACACTACCATGATACCCGATACGTTGTTAACGGTAGTGACTGTACCATTATCACACTGGGTGATAACTGTGCTATCCACCGTTGTTGCAACGCAATGTGCAGACTGTGGATGCTCACCAGCATAAACCGGTGCCGCGTACGACACCAGACAAAGGATAGCCGCTTTAATATTTCGCACGGGTCTTGCCTTTCTTTTTACGCTCGCCAAGACCTGGCATGGTGATTGGTCCTTTAGGACGTTTTGCCCGTGGCAGAGCGTTCACACCCCAGTTTGGCAACAGAGCAAATCCGCCGTCATCCATTGTCATCATTTTACACCGTGGTGTTGCAGCAGAGAGAATCTGCAACGTCCCACGAACCGCACCAGCTGTTGCGCCTGTACCAAACATTTTATCAAAGATCTCCAGTTGATGAGGAAGTAGTAAATCGTTCTTCAGGTTTGAGGAGAGTGAACGGCTTAAACAACCGATCAACAGTTTTTGATGATACTTATCCAGGTCACCCCAGATGGTACGCATCAACGCACTATTACGATCACCCCGCAGTTTGTCCATCAGAGCGCCAACGCCATAGCCTTTATAACTCGCCATGACTTCGTCAAAGTGAGTGCGAACCTTGTTGGTGTCGATTGCCACATAGGTGGTGTCTTCGGTCAGTTGGTTCACGACCAACGTACTGGGGAAGTCAACCACACGCACGATACCCAGCCCGGGTTCTTCAAACTGCTTGCGCACCGTTTTGATCAGCTCTTCGGTGCCTTCGTCATAGAAGTCAGGACGGACGACGTAGATCTTCTTCGGCAGATCCCAGTATGCGCCTTTGGCGATAGTGTGATTAAGAAACTCTGTAACACTTTGATTACGGTGGATCTTAACGTGGTAGACACTGCTGGAGAACAGGATGTGATGATTCATCAGGATCTCTTCACCAAAGCCTTTACACCCTGGACCGCCACGCGCACCCGTTAAACGACCGGTGGAGTCGTAACAAAATGCCGCGCCACGAATGTGGCAATAAGACTCGTTGATTACAATCGACCACTCGCCGCGATCAAACGCCTGGAACGCTTCTTTGGTTCCGCCTGCTACGTCAAACTTGGCAACTTCAACCAACGGGTTCTGCTGCGCTAATTGCTGCAGATTTTCCCAGGCTAAAATATCACCCGGTTCGTTGTAGTTCAGCAGCAGCAGTTTGCACTTCCCACCGCGACACTCTTTTTTGACACAGTCTTCGGTGAACCATCCCGATTTCGTAAACGGGACAGATTCACGGGCTAAACCATTAGGACCAATATGGGACATGTTAACCTCCACGCGCGCGATGGCGGATACGGGTACGGGGTACGATAGGGTGATTAGGGAAAGTCAGTTTCTGTTTCGGTTGGTACCAGCCCGCGCGATCTTCATCACGCAGCTGCGCCAATTCCTGACGCTCTGATTGCTCAGCGCTTTCAGCCAGAATGGTTCTGAGTTTCTCTAACCCGATAATGTTAAATGCATCATCTGCTTGGCGGTTGGTCACCACAATCTGGATCCCGCGTTGCTCCGCCTTTTCTTGCAGCAGTGCCAGTTGAGCCGGATCAAATCCCAATGGTTCACTGATCTCCAAGTGAGAAACATACTTCACCACTTCGGTCAAGCCGTTCTCACGGGTTTCGAGACGAGTGCCGTCCAGGCTGATGATGTACTGCTGGCCGTAGGTGGTAGCCGACGGTAGTTCGTTGTAGGACTCAACCGTGATGACCGGCAGCTTAAGCTCTCTCGGCCAGATACGGAAGTACGGCTTACCCTGATGCAATTTCTTAATGTTCTCCACTACGTGCTGGTTGTTTTCAGCGAAGTCATTCTCCTCGTTACCGAAGGTTGGACGCATAGGGATCAGGACGGACAGGGTAGTGGCGATCTGCTCAGCATCTACCCGGTCCATTCCCAGTTGTTTCACGTAGTTGTGAACCTGGGTATAATAATCGGCATTTTTAGCCATGATGTTAGTGCCCTCTTGGAGCAGTGGTGTGTTTAAATTGCGCAGCCAACATCTGCTTCGCGTCTTCATTCAACGGGTAAACCGCACCCATGTTAAGGCCCTGTTCCAAATGTTTCAGCGACAGACCATACGCCGTAATACCACCATCGGCATTGTAACGGGTCAGGTGCGGATAAAGCATTTCATTAATGGTAGGAATACGGTGCTTGCGCGCATACGCCTGAAGATCGATCACGTGACCAAACTTCAACTGCCACATCAGTACGGTGCGAAACCAGGACGGGCGGTTAACGATCTCGCCATTAACCACTGTCTTTTTGGTGATGTAGTGTGAGACACTACGACTAAGACGTTGTTTGGTGTTCATACAGGTTCTCGTTTATTAGTGGATGGATTTAATGATGACGTTGCCGTTCTTTTCAAACGTCACCGCGCTAGGAACTTCGGTATAGGGACTGCCCCACAATACCACTGCATCGCTAACGCCGGCTTCAATGCAATAGAACACATCGATAGCGGATACCGGCACATTGAGTTCACGCGCCGTAAAGGTAGCGTGTTTGTACGCCTCGTTCTCACTGGTAGCGTCAAGCAATTGTACCAGACCCATACCCGACCCTTGCTGAACCAGCATGGCGTAGTAATAACCTGGCACCAGCATGTTCTCACGCTCTGAATGCCAGCGGGCTGAGAACTTGCCGTAGTTCCCGTCGTAGATAATGAAGTCAACGTAATCCGGTTGTTCAATCACCACCGGTTCATCTTCCTTAACAACGGATTTGTAATCTTTCGACATGATCATGGGTTTTTGTTCAAACATGGTTCACCCCTTAAAACGACGGCCTTTGTGACGGCCACTGCAACGCGCCTTCTTGGGCGGAATACGCGTTTCTTTACTTACCTGTTCGCGACGAATACGCAGACGATAATCATCCCAGGTTTCATCTGAACCCCAGTTAATAAAACGTGGGGTATGCACAGCCAATGCACACGCAGCCATGGCAAGACCAGTGGTTATACCGACACGACGCTTCCTTGGCAGGAACGCTGGTTCATCATGACCCACAACCAACACCCTTCTTTCACTACGGGCTTCAATCAATAAATCCAGAATATCCGCATCACTCCGTACTTCAATACCGTCATTGTCTTGCATACCCCAATCCTTGTAAAAGAAAGACACAGAAACTGAGCTCACGCCCAGCTTCCATGTCAGACACGCAGTTAAAGTGAGAAGCCGCTGTTGAACGTGCGCTGACTCAACGTCTTGTTCGCGAAGTTTTCCAACTTCTTACGGTGATACTCCATGTGCGGGCGAATCTGACCACACACAAAATACACAAACGTTGGTGTGACGTTCGGGTAGTCTTTTAAGCGACGCAGACGACCCAGAGCCTGGTCGTTCTTTTGTTTGGACCCAATGGCCACGGTCATGATCACTGTACGCAAACCCGGGATATCAACCCCGGTACCTGCAGACATCAATGTCGAGACTGTGATATCAGATTCATACAACGTCGTCTTGGGATCTTCCTGGGTGTATTTGTTAATCACTAACCCTTTGTCTTTGTGGATATGACGCAGGTAAGCAATCACTTTGATACACATGTCAACCGTGGCACAGTAGATCAGTAGCTTTTGTCCTTCCTCTTTGACCTTAAAGAAAAAGAAGTCGGCGACCCCACCAATGAAGCGCAGGTATTCGTCGAGTATCCGTCGGTCTTTCATGATGCTCTGTTCAAGCTTCACGTGAGAATAGGTGCCACCGAATCCACCGAACTTGATCTTCTTGGTGTTGTTCAACCCGTACATCACCGCAATCGACTCAATGTATTTGTCGTACTCACCACCCCTAAAGCGAATTGCCTTGGGGTAAATGATGCCGTACATCTCGTTGATAAACGGATTGTCTGCCTCAAGGGTCGCACTCAGTACGATCTTGTTGCGGACGTTACAGTACATGTCGTAACGATAAAGCGCATGAATCGATTCGTGCCCTTCATCCACCACCAGTAACCCAGGTTCCATTACATCCCAGAATTGATCCGGGGTGTAGTTGTAGTGGGTCATGACCCCGTTGTTGTCTTCGTACTCGGACATGAAGTACTGGAAGGTTGGCAGAGACACAATGATGATCTTTGCCTTTAAGCTACCGTTGTCAGCCGCCTGCATGGCAGCATTGAGTTCTAACGACCCCTGCACTACCATGATGTCTTCAGGATTTAACTTGACAAAGTCAGCCAACCCTACCAACCACGTGTTAATGTATTTGGGCATTAAGGTAATCACAGTCCGCTTTTGCATCTTCACCATCTGGTAGATCGCACAGAAGGTCTTCCCCTTGCCAGTTTGCAAGGTGTTGATCTTTGTGTTCACTTCCGTCGGGCTGAGGTCTAACTGGTAATCCAGCCATTCCACCTGATGCTCACGCGGTGCGATGCCGTCCATCGCGAACTCAAACAGCGCCTTTTTCCCTTCCGGAACCTCGAGCTGCACAATCTTAAAGCGGTCAGTGTTGTAACCGCAATTGCGCATGAAGTTCTTGAAATCCTCATAGCAGTTAATGTGAAACCGCAACTCCTTGCGGTCTTTGGTTGCCGATGCAAATACACGGTCAGGAATCTTGACCAAGGTTCTTCGTCCCTGAACAACCTTGGATTCCATCTTGTGCAATATGAAGCGCCGACAAAACTGCATGAGGTGTCCCGCGAACTCACTGTTAAAGTCAGTCACCCGAAAGCCGTGACTGCTTAACGTAATGGTTGCGGTATGGCGCATGGATCACCCCTCAGTCAACAAAGATGCTGTCGGCTGGGTGAGGCTGGCGGTTCTTAACCAGGAACGTGGTGGGTTTCGCCATGATGGTCGCCTGCTCTTGATACAGAAGCTGGACCGACAGTGAACGGAACTCAATACATTCGTGGTACGAAGAGAACTGACGGTTTTCGTTGGCACGGGGCAGACGGTAATCGTAGTTCGCCGGATCCAGTGTCATTACTGAATACAGCATGATTTCCGCATGCACGATGTTCACCTTCAAACGCTCGGTCAGCAGGGTGTAGAATTCACTCAGTGCTAAACCGGCATCCTCTGGCGTAACGAACTTACCTTTCCACTTCGCAGACTCTTTACTGAACCTGATGAATGCTTCGATCTGTTTCTGATAGACCGTCATGTCCTGATGCACCAGTGGCAGTTCAACCACATCGATGTCATACTCGAACGACGACAGATCAATTACAATGAAACCTTTCTCTGCGTTGGTCCAGTTCGCCTTTTGCAGGAAGCGCAGGAAGTCAACCGTAAACTGTCCTTGGCGTGAGCCTTGTACAGTTGGAATTGGAATCGATTCGGTGAAACCACCGTCACGCTCAAACTCCAGAACGATCTCTGTAAACCCGCCTGCACGTGTTGCAACCTCATCCAGGTTTTCAGCCATGTAGATGTCAGATAATGCCGTGGTTTTGTTAAAGTTTACTTTCAACTTCACCTTGTCTTTCTTCAGACGCGGGTGTAAACGCACGGCGTTATCGCGTATTCCCTCTACAATATACATGGCATCTTGCCGACGCGGTATAAATGGCTCGGTGGTCGACGAGGTATCCAAGTGCTTCGTGGACAACATTTTCTGTGACAGGTCCTGGCCGATTTCTGTTGCACTGATATGACCAAGAATGATTTCGTTACGACCGACTTCACTCAAGGCATTAAAGTACGGCAGACTTAAAGCCAGCTTCCCATAACAGGTCGAACACACCCCTGAGCGATCCGGATGATTACAATACATTGGGGATCGCATATGAATAATGCGGCCAATGAGGTGGTCATCTTTATCGGATACACATTTCAGGGTTTTGTTGTCATCAGCGTAATAATACTTACCGGCTAAACGACTGAGCCAACCATCTTTTACCAGCACTGGAACTGTGGTCGTGGAACCACAATCCTGGTTCATGTGGATGCGTTGTACGGCCTGAGCAACCAGCTGCATCTTACGGTTGAACCACTCGGAGTCTTCCAGCGGTTTCTTCTGGAACAGCATCGCTTTGGTTGCTGAACGTGATTCCACCAACGAGTCGTAGAAACGACCCAGACCCTCTGCATAACACGCCATGACCGGACGCACAAAGATACGGGAGTTATGGTCAGTCAGATACCCACGTGCAATAAACACCTGCGACGTCTGACCGTCCGACACCGATCCCTGTTTGATGTCCTCGGCAATCTGGTTGCCCAGAAACTTCTCTGGGCGTTTGATGATAGACAGTCCGTTTTTATAGCCTTCACGAATGGAGTTCTGATTCGGCTCCATCGCTTTACGGACCGCAGCCAGTTCTGGGTCGTCCAGTACCTCAATGTACTGACGCATCGAGGCAGTCGTCACGTACTCCGGAATCTTCATCACGAACACATTGTTAATGATGTTGACAGCTTTCGCCACCCGGCTGTTAATGTCGACCACATCGAAGATCCCTGGGAAGGCATCCACGTAATCGCGGTAGCCTTGTGTCAGAATCCCCAGAATGGTTTTGTTGGATAAACGGTGCGAGGTTGCGAAGTGCCGCTTGTCCAACGGCATCCCTGGAAACGCACGTTGCAGTGGCCAACAATACCAGCTCACAATCGCCAGTCGAGAAAGAATCTCGAACGACTTATCCCGCGCCACAATCTGAATGGTGGGGTTGTTGCCAGTATCAATCGACCAGATCTGCTCTTCGTTCATGGCCAACAGATCTTGCCAGTTATAAGTTTGCATCAATTACCCCCTAAGCCGCACTACGTTCCAATTGAATACCACGACACGCCTGAATATGCTTGTACATCTGAAGAGGACGACCACGACCTAACGGGGTTTCCTTCTCATCAATCATACTCGGCAAGCGCATCGGATCTTTGGCTCGCAGAATTTTAACCACCGCGGCTTTCTGCATGGTTGGTGTATTCGCAAACGACAACAGACGGTTCGTGAACCAACCACCACACGCAGCCAGGAACAGACGGACTTCAGATTCACCGGTAAAGCGCGTTGGTGTGTTACGCCACGGCAGTGAGTACTTATCAACTTGTGTTAACGTCGACAAGATACCAAAGTGCGTAAGTTTAGGAATCGCACACGACGCCCAGTACTCACCCATCTTCTCCAGCAGGATAATGTAGATGGGAGCAATCACCACAGGATCTTTGGTCCAGACCATTTCACCGTTAGGTGCACGATACTGAACCGGGGTGGTTGGGAAGTCATGATTTTTCATGATGCGACGGATCTGTTCAGCACCAAAGAACTTACGGTCTGTTGGACAGAACAACTCCACACCATGCTCACACACCCAGTTCACATGGAAGTCACGGTTGGTTTTTGTTTCATACACCGGAGACTGCATCGCTTGCCATTGCTCGTAAGCCGCTGCTTCGTAGTAACTCATCAGGTGATTCCACGCACCGTCTGAATCACCACCATCACGCAGTTGACGTGCAACCTTCGCTGCATAAACCGACGCCCCGTTGATGTACTGCTCAGACGGTTTGCCCAGGTTCATACGTTTGGTGATTGAGCAGTTATCCATGATTACATCAGCACGGTTACCGTTCATGTCAGTCGGTGCATCAGCGTCCGGGATTACTTTAACGATAACACCTTTACCACCATGCACGTCCGTGATCTTGAAACGCACACCGGCTTCCAGGTTCTTCACAAAAGTGATCTCTGCACGCCAGTCCCCAATTGGCACTTTGTTGTAGATCTGTGCACCTTTGTCCATGCTGATGACTTCACCCTGATGGTTCATACGACGATCTAAACCACCGGTGTCCGAAATGGCATCGGTCATCATGCGGTTCAGTTCATCTTCGAGTAACAAGGTGTGTGGGTGTTGACGCAACAGCTTTTCGTAGTTCTCACGCAGACGAGTCGAGAACGAACGAGCAGCGCGCTCATAACGGTCGGCTTGTTTGTCGTAGAACTGAACTTCGCTACGCCCCGTACGCATACGGTCAGACTTAACGGCAATGTTAATCACCGTCGCACCCGCTTCTCCGTATTTCCCTTCATCAAACAGATCATCGAACTGCATCAGGGCTTTAGGTGTCAGGTTAACAATCCCCACACCCGGGCGAATTGTCCGCACCGCAAACAACAGACCATCGGGGCGAATCTTCTCACCGATGTCTGGGAACGGTTTGTACACTTCTGCGGTCCCGTACAGGTTCAGCAGAACTTTGTTTTCACCCCACTGTGCAATGCGGCTTTCAATCTTGGTACACGCCATCGCACGCGCAAACGATTGGGTCACGACCATGCCGTCCTGTTCCACTTCAGGAATCGACATAAAGGCTACGTTAGTTGAACGACCGTATTTGTAATCGCCACCCGCAGTAAGGTTAGGTGAGTAGGCAAACACCGTTCCTTTTAATACCACGTTACCTGGACGCAACAACTGCTGGTTAGAAACGTGATGCACGTACTTAAAGCCCAACGCATGGTTACGCGTGTGATAGGCAGGAATGCGCATCACACCAAACACGTTAGACGCTTGTTCTAACGCTGTACGCTTATCTGACACCCGTTCGTATAACACGAAGGTTTCCGGGTTACTGCGCACACTGCCTTTACCCCACGTCTCAGAGAAACGTTGAATCACATCAATGACCAACATATCACAAGGCGCTTCAATCTTGAACGTACCTTTGGCGTACTCGTACTCCTGGCCCGTCTTTAACGGATTGGGTGTGGCTCCCGCAATGGTTACGGCTTGTCCGGCATGTCCAGCAAACATCGCTGAACGCGGCGATGAGTCACCGTGCACCGTGGCATTCAACGAGAGTACTGATGACAGAATGTCAGCAGAAAGTTCACTGGCTTCAATTACAGGGGATGTCATACTGGTTTATCCTCAAACAAGTGTAGTTTCAACTCATTAAGATAATATAGGCTTAAGCTATTCTAAGATGGAGCAGGGTGATGACAATCACGGCCAGAACGAAAATCATGTATCCCAATAATAAACTGTTCAACGATCCAGTGTTTCGTTCTAAACTGGAGAAACATATTGACCTCCTGAAGGCACGTGCTAAGCTGGTGACACCCGATAAGGCACCGTCCCTACTCGCACAAGAAAATGACCGTGGCGATTTCCGTATGGTCTTAAAAGAATACGGAACACCAATGCACTTGCACTGGCTGATCATGCGCATTAATGACATCATCGACCCGTTTATCTGGGGCTTCTTAAAAGAAGGGATATTGCTCATCGATGAATCAGATCAAATGCTGCAAGGGTTGATCACACTTCACTACACTAACAAGTGAGACAAAAAATAAGAAGGGGCTGATGTGGGGTTTCCCCCACATCGCCTCTTACTTATGCCGGGCTACCGATTAACGCGTAACGAACTGGAACGATGGCGCAAACTGCTGCGGCTGCATCATGTTCGGTTGTTGCATCATTGGCATACCGGGCTGCTGGTACATCATCTGCGGCATCTGCGGCTGATACATCATGTTGGGTTGCCCCTGCATCATGTTCGGCATCATCGGCTGCTGTGGCTGAGGTTGCGTAGTTGGTGGCATCGGTGGCTGTGGCATTCCGTTCGCCATAACCGGACCGTATCCGTAACCCTGCGGTGCCTGCTGATACATCATGTTAGGCTGAGGCATCTGTGGCTGGAACTGCGGTGTGTTAGGATACATACCCTGCTGCATCATTGGCATACCCTGCTGCGGCATCATCGGCTGACCGTAGCCATAACCAGGCTGCTGCGGCATCCCGTAACCCATCTGCGGCTGCGCCTGTTTAGTCAGATCACTCCAACCCACGGTGTTGCTGTTGGTGGCGGCTGGTTTAGGTGCGGCGTGTGATGGATTGGCTGAACCGATGGTTGCCGTTGGCTTGGTGAAGTTATCAGCTGCAGGTTGTGCCTGAGGCTGCGCCAGTGGTTGTGACATCGGCTGCGTAAACCCAGTCTGCATTACAGGCTGCTGTGCAACCGGCTGCGCTGACTGTGGTGCGGCATTCGGATCAGCAACCGGATCATTACCTTCGTTGTGTGGCAGTGCCGGAATGGCATTGCGGAAACGCGTCAGGTTATCACCTTCGTCCCAGCTCAGGTCGATCAGTTTCAGCGCCACACCTTTGGTTTTGCTAAATGGCTTGATGATCGAGTTCAACTGACCTGCCATGTTCGCGTAACCGTTCAGCAGTACCGTGTAATACGGCGCCAGGTTAGAGTTCGTACCGATGGTGTACGTGGACTCATCACCCGGGAAGATGGTTTCATGCAGCGCTTTCAACACCGGGATGTCTTTAGCACGCAGCTGAACATCAAACACCTTACGGTCTTTGGCATCCTTCGCATCTTCTGCTTTCAGCAGTTCGTTGTACAGCGGGAAGCGCGTCACAAACGTACGTGAGAAACGCTGACCGTCTTGTGAACCACCACGACGCAGATACACGGCAATGATACGGCGATCCACACCGTCAGTGTAATCATGGCGAGACTTAGCAATGATCTTACCGAAGTTTTCCAGTGTGGTGGCGTCCGCTTCAGAAATGGCGCTCAGCAGTTTCTGTTGTGCCGGCGTCAGTTTGGTCTGCAGTGACTGGTCTGCCGCAATCTGCAGCAACGTACGCGCCACGTCGATGAAACGATCCCACAGCGAGATACGTACAAAGGTCTGCGCCAGCTGAATGATGTCCGACTCACCACGTGCAATGGATTCGCACATTGGGTGGAAAGGAATGTATTTGTTCCAGTCCGGATTCGCCAGGAATTCAGGGGTAGGCAGTACCGCTTCTTTACCTACCCACACGACTGGCTTCAGCCCTTCACTGGTCTCCCGCAGAATGTGACCGGTCTGGTCAACTACGTTGCCGGGGACCGACTCTACGAAAGCTTTGTAGTGTTGTAACAGTTCCATGCTAAATTCCTTACAGTACGTTGAGAAGGTTATGTGTTACTTGACGGGTCTCCGCTGACAGATGTGCCAGGGTAGAGCGGTTATCCGTCAACATTGGTGAATACAAGCTATCGCCAAACATCGGGGTAGCGTAGCGAGTCACCGGGCCACCGTTGTACGTTACGTCAATGACGCACTCGCCATACAAGTCAATGTACAGAGAGAAGCCGATTGGCACGTAGTTGTGACCAGTAAAGCCTACCAGGAATTCCTGGATCAAACGCATCTTGACCTGTTCGCAGGAGTATTCCCACGGACGACCTTGAATGAAGGACTGACCATTCAACGCGTTGATTTTAAACTGACCGCCAATAGTTCCCTGCGTCATGTCCGATGCAGAGAAGTTATCGCCTGCCAGCATGATCTTACGCATGGAGGTTTCCACCATCAGTGCCGCAACGACGTTCTGCATCATCTGCGAAATAATGGTTTCCCAGTTAGCGCCGTTCATGTACTCAGAGTTCTGACCGTGAGCTCCTTGTACTTGCGCCGATTCCATACCCAGACGCACAATGGTACCATCGGCATTCTGGAACAGCTGACACAGTTCACCGTACGTGATAGAACCGTTTTCAGACAGACCCGTGCGCTCGAGCATCATGCCCAGCGTCATGTCAGATGCCACGTAACCACTTGACAACGATGTTGCAGCTTTGTTCGCCACATCAACGTTCTGCTCACCCTGGTACGCCATCACGATATTGGACGGCGTAGACAGCAGCTTGGACATGTAGTTAGACGGGATTAGGTTAGTGCGTGCAGACTTCTTCAACGGTTGACCGTTTTGGAACATCACACGACCATCCTGCATATTGACCTGTGCACCCTGACCATTATGCTCTTGATAACGGCTGACTGACTGTACCACTTCTTGCGTGTGCATCAGGCTGTACACATCTTCTGGACGAAGCGTATACGTACCTTGTTGCAGTGACGCTGTGGTTCCCATTAACAGCTGGCTGGCTTCCACGGGTGTGACTGTGGTTTGTTGCTGACCATAACCGTTAACGGTGGTGTTTTCCTGGAACAGTAAGCTGCTGTTGAAGAACAGACGCATCTGTGGGTTGATGGAGATTTTGGCAGCCGGTCCACCAATGATACCCCCGTTACCCATGTGCATACCCATGTGGTCGGTGTAGCCTTGTAGGTACTGTACCAGACGCATGGTGTTTGCATGGTTAGACTGATGAACAATCTTAAGCGCAAACAAGCAACGCTCTTCACCCCAACCACCGATGATTCCTGCTTCCGCTTCATACTGCGGACTCATGGTAAGTGATGTCGCCGCTATTGGGGCAAGACGTTCTTTGCTGAAATCTTGCCCCGCTGCGATTTCTGCCAGGGCATTGATGTTCTGGCCAAAGTTCGCGTGCATTGGGCGACGGTATTGCGAGTGGTACCGTGTGGTACGGCACATTAAACCCATTTCGATAAATCCGCCGGCTTGTGTCCCGATGCTCATGTGTGTTCTCCTACAAGTTAATTAGCGACTTCAAGTTGACCTTCGGTTGCGACGTAACGAATTAAGTCAGCAATCAGGAAGTTCAGGTTATTCGGTACAACCAGAATACGTTCGTAATCGACAATCTGTGATGCGATCAGTAAGTCATCCGGGCCGACCACTTTATACGTACCGATCATCACTGATCGGGTAAACGCTTCAATGGTGCGATGCACTAAACCGTCGTTGGTACCTTGACGTTTATCCAGTTGGATATTGTACATCTTTTCCAGTTCAGCTTTCACGTTCTGCGGTAACGCTTGCTGCGGCACCGGCAGTTCATCGATCTGTACATCAGCACGATATGTGCCGACAATCGCTGCCAGTTGTGGGAATCCACGATGCCAAAGCACTGCTTGCGTGATAGCCAGTAACACCATGTCAACGTTATAGTTAAAATACTCCACCGCCGCTGGAGGGGTAAACTTCGCACTCACCCATTGCATCAACATTACCTGATGCTCAGTCAGCTCAAAGTTCCAGTCAGTGGGAATTGCTTTCAAACACTTGTCCAGCATCTCACGCGAAAGACCCGGTTCGATGTGTGACGCAGGGAAGTACGGCTCTACGTACCCTTCTTCACAAATCTGGATATCTGTTTCGTAGATCTCCTGTTTGGTCTTCCAGTTTTCGATAACTGGCTTTTCCTGCTCATCATCACCTACCACATGACGACCGTTCTTCGCCATGACACCGCCACCGAACTTTCCGTCTAAACGGATGTTGTAGCGAATGTGCATGAAGATCTGGGTCACCAGGTGGCCACTGGTATCATCATGACGAACATGGTTGATACACAGACGCCGCGCAATGATCGACGCCAACATCCATTTCGGGAAACTCTCTTCAGATAACCCGCCTAATGTTGCTGACAACGGCACAGGCTGTTTATAACAATGGGCCTCTACGTAGCGACGAACTTTTACCATTTCTTCGCAGTGGTAGATGTCTGCATAGGTGAACAAGGATAACGCAGCGATCTCTTTGAACTGCACACCAGTTACTGCACCCACGGCATTAACGTAATCAGCAATCACCGGCGCCATTAAGTGCAACAGGACTGACAGGTTGACCAGACGGATGTAGTCTGCTTTTAAGTACGTGGTATCATCGGAATACTCTTTGTTCTGCACCGCAACTTCATGCACACCACTTGGAATGTGGGTCAGGTTATTGTTGTACATGTAAAGGTTGACGTCATTAATACTCACCAGCGAATACAGTTCACGGACCAGCGGTTGCAGCTTGGGCAGTAACGTCTTAGGCGTTGCTTGCTCAGTATCCAGAATGTAACGAATACGTTGATACACACTGAACATTTGCTGTTGTTGCTGCGGGTTGAGGTATGCCGCAATATAACCGTTAAGTTCGTCAAACGTACCTTGGTGATCTTTCTGACTGGACTTGAAGAATCCATCTTGGTTAAACGTAATGGACTCACCGTTGTGGCTGACCAGAATCGTGGCTAACATTAACCCCGATGTGGATTGCTTGGATGTGTAACTTAAGTTCACAGGTAAAGATCCTCAATGGTGATCACACACATTAGTAATGTAGGTTTTAAAAATGTTTGGTTTTATTGCGTAATACGGACACTTATAAGGTAGGGGGTTTATGTCAGAAAAAACGGAGAAGCCAGGCAGGCCGGCATAAAAGCCGGGTATGACTCCCCGGCTCTGTTATTATGCTGTTACATCTAAAGCGTTGCTGGGGTAAGAACGATCGCTTCCCCAAATAATTCGACACCCGCCAACACCACCGGCACTGTAAGCTTTGGCGTAATCACTGGAACGACTTGTACACCCGCCACCGATGCCACAACGTGTGCTGGTTCCGCCTTGCCCGGTCAACATCGACCCTGTGCCATCGCCGCCATTACTGATATATTGACCGTTGACAGTGTTACCACTCATCCCACCCGATTTACCGGCTGTGGTATCAGACGCTGGTTGTGTGTTAGCCGCACCGCCACCCCCGTCTCCAAAATACCCACCTGTACCCGAGCCAGGAATACCAGAGTTGTTATTCGGTGCGCTGATACGCTCGCCGCCATTACCGCCGTTCACACCCACCGAGTCAGCAATCTGCTCATCCCTGTTTTGACGACCCCCGGCTGCTTTTAACAGAATGACATCACCCCGTTTAATAATGGTATCATTGCCTTTTACATACAAGAGTTGACCAGTATACCCCAGGGCGGGCTGTGCGGCTGCAACCACGATGGTTAATGTTTCACCCGGTGTAACCGGTATGTTATTTTCCCAACGTAACGCTGCACCCATTCCACCAAAGAACCCGCCAGATGAGCAAGCCCGTGATCCGCCGCCGATACACACCGCAGAAATTGACTTTACGCCATCAGGGACTTTCCAGGAATAAGTTCCCGCTATGGCATACTGTATTTGACCCGGCAGTGCCTTTATCACAGGAGGTGATGATAAGATTGCCTCAAGCATAAGACCCTCAGACTCAATTGAAATACATATCATCAACCGGCATAAGAGCAGGACCGAAGTCCTGCCCGTATGAGTTAGCGCATTAACTGGTACTGCTTAGCCGTTATCAGAACGGGATGGAATCATCGAAGCCACCGCCTGAGTCACCACCACCGGAGTTGTTGTTACCGCCACCACCCCAGTTACCACCGCCATTACCGCCACCACCATTGCCACCACGGTTACCACCGCCGTAGCCGCCGCCATTACCGCCACCGCCGTTACCGCCATTACCGCCTTCTTTCTTCTCAGGCTCTTTGTAATACATGGTTGCGATCACAGGCAGCAAGCCGCGATAGGTTTCGTAGAACATGGTTGCCGCCAGTTCCGACTGTGCAGCCGGTGACAGACGCGCACCGCCTTCATCCAGCCATTCGTCAAACATAGCCGGCACGAACACGAATTTGATTGGTGTGATGTCTTTGCCAGACAGACCCATGTACAGACAACCTTCAGCATCACGACCCACGGTCAGTTTGCCTTTCTCCATCGGGTTATCGGATTTCTTACCCGGGCCGAAGAAGATGAAGTCTTTCATGGCATAAGACAGCTTACCTTTGTCTTTGTTCTTCAGCAGGAAGTCGATCGTTACCAGCACACCGATCGCCGACGTGTAAGGCACTTTAACTTCGAAACGCCCGTAGTTCTTGGCATCACGCAGTTTAGATTCAATCTGGATAGCGACGTTGTTGCCGGCCATCACCATACGGAACTCAGAAGGATGCTGGGCACCGTTCTGGACTGGGCCTTTCATGCAGGTGTTCCAGTCATTCAGGAACGATTTTTCACGTGGGGTAAATTGTGGACGGGCCATGGGTATTGCTCCTGTTAATGGCGTTATGCATTTAGCATCTGTGAAAGTAGTTGGCGCAGGTCTTCATCCTGCACGCTGGCGACACCCAGCTTGACACGTTCAATAGTGGTCATTGGTGTCCACTTATATTTCTCGGCCAGCTCATGGATAATCGCTTTATATTTAAAGTCGTTAGATTTGAAGTTCGTCGAATTGTCACCAAAGACCTGTAATGTCAAAGGATTAAATGGAATCCGTTCAAATTTACTACCGCCCGTAAGCTTCGTGTACCACTGATCTTTCTCTTTCAAGGCTGCGGTGTGGGATTCAATTAACGTAATCTCACCGTACCCATTAGGCACAACCAGATCCACAATGTGGTTGGTCATCACATAGGTATTACGTAGACCATTGGGAATCGTGTGATCACATAAGCGTACGTGCCCACGCAGTTGTGACAACAGGCGTTTGATAACTTCATCTTCCACCTGAGCATACGCAAGCTGAATGGGTTTGTGCGGTGTCCAGATCTTGGCGTGCTTAAACCGTTTCGCCAATCCCGCATAACTGCAGTAATACGCCACCATGTTAGGGGTTTTGTTCTTACTGATTCGACCCAACACCTCGTGGATGCCACCTAAGTCTTGGATCATATCCTGATACAGTTGATCTGCCTTAATGGTGTTGCGTACATTGGTGTCGTACGCCTGGAACACATTACGGAAGAGGGTAGAGACATTCAACATCAGGTTATCAATCTGATGTTTGGGATTGGCAATTAACGACTCAAACGCTAACGACGTACCTACCGAGATAGGTAACATCCCAATGGTACGTTGTTCCATGTTACAGCCCCTCGTTAGCAGTACTCAGCAAGCTCGCCAACATCGGCTCCTGGTGTTCGCCTAACAGCTGCTTATTACGCAACCAGGACGTGATAACACCGTGGACGTTGTCGCGGGTGATTTGCACACCCGTGTAACGTTCTTGCTTGTAGATGGTTTTATCCGCCACCACACCTTTCTTCTTCTCGTTCTTGATTTCCCACTGGACATGAGGGAATTCCTGACGCAGCATATGCAACGCACCGGACATCACGGTAGGGTCACCGAAGTCTAATCGCACCCATGATCCATTGGGTAACGGTACCGCGGTGTGTTTGGCCAGCTGAATGATTTCATCCAACTCCTTACCCCGAACGTTAATCGCCCGATACTGCCAGGTAAAAGGATTCTCCACCCACTGCAATTCCATCCGATCTTCTGGATAGCATAACGTGATGCGGTGATACCCCTTTGGTCCTTCTTCGTTATGGGCTAAACGATCCGGTGAACCTGGTCCCCAGACCTTGTCTTTGTGCGCTGCTTTATGGATGTGGTTAACCAACACCGCATGTTTTACCAACCCACTGTACCGTGAGGTATCGTGAGCCGGGATATTCATTCCTGGCGGGAAGTGGAAATCAAACGCACCGTGCATGATCGCCAAATCGACACGGGACAGGTTAGCCTCAGCCATTACATCACAAGTGGCTTTCCAGATTTCTTCGTGGTTGATACGAATCTCATCCGGTATATAAAGGATATCCAACCCCAATCGTTCAATACGTTCAATACACAGTGTTTCGATATACTTCACATCACAACCGGTCTGGTGCAAGATAAACTCACGTGACTGATTACGGTCATGATCGGGTGTACCTTCCATAACACGCAGGATCACGTCGTTCTGTGAGCACGCCTCAACAAACAGACGAATCCATTGACGCGACAATTCAGCATCGGCATGCGACTGCGAAGTCAAGGCGTCCCACACATCACCGGCCAAAATAATCAAGTCCACATCCTTTAACGACTCGTTCTCAAAGAACATGTAGTTCAGGGTACGCAGAATGTTGGCGGTGGGTGTACGACGGTGACACAGATGAATATCCCCGGTTTGCAGGATGCGAATACGGTTAGGATTTTTTGTTACAAGCTTAGCGATCTCAGTAAGCTTGGATGGCATCGTCGTCGGAGTCATCGAACTCAATTCCTTCATCTATCTTCTTAGAAGATGAATCGACTATGTCATCTTTTACACCGGCAACAGCAGCCGAGCCGTATTTAATGATCGCCACCTCACGACGTACCTGCTGGTAGTCGATCCCGTAGCGTTTGAAGATCGCGTCCCAACGTGCCATGAACTCGGCGCGTTTATCAACAACCATTGAAGGTGCTTGCGCAATCTGGCTGTTTACCAGTGCTTGTGCTTCGTAACCACTGGCTTCTTCAGCCGCGTTCAGCAATGCACCGGTCAAGGTGTTACCCATACTGCCATCAGGACCACGAGAGGAAATCGCTGACGAGACTTCCAGGTCTACCGGCGGCACTGTAAAGAGATACTCGTGACCAGAGAAGATGTCCACTTCATTAAGCAGACTGCCAGCAACAGCACGCCAGGCATCCCGGTTCATGAATTCACCCCCACCTACAAACATCGGCAGGAAGGTATTGCGGAAAACAGATTCTTGCAGTTGTGGGTTGGTGACTCGCGAGAAGTCACGTGCAACACGTTTCTCGCCACTCACCCCTTTTTGATAGTTTGCCCAATCTGGATGTGTCTCGTCCATATTACTGTGTCTCGATTATACGGAGGAAGGTTCCGTCTTTGATTTCAATTAACGTCCGACCAATGTCATAGCCGATGTCTTTCTCAGCCAGCTTAACGTCGAACTCCAAGTGATACGGTGGCACGCCATCGCCATTTGGATACTTCACAGTCACCACTACGGTTACCTGATCAAAATGGGCAGCCAGGTAGTTCTCCAGATTCTTACCAGAGATAATGGCCAACTGATCTGGGTTCTCACCGTGTTGCTGTACGTCGTACTGAAACGAGATGATGCTGTCGGTCAAATACGATTGCGATTTCTGGTTAGCTAACCAATAGGCGAACAGGCGATCAACACGTTGTTTCACCCCTACCACCCAGCCATCCACAGACATCGTGGGCACTACCTTTTGTGGAGTCATAATGGTTCCTGATTTATGCGTGTCTACATAGAGATAAATCAAAAAAAAAAAAGAGCCCAGGGGAACAACTGGGCTTGCCCGCATGCGCGGGCAATGGCCACCTCAACTAAACAGGACACTGACAGCGACGCGTGGGTCATTGGCAGACATGTGTTGGGTTGCGATATTAACGATGTCACGTACGGTACGTGTCTTAGTGATTTTACGTACGTGGTGCTGCTTAGTGTGGGTACCTAATAAGGTATCCAGTAAAGACAGCTGCTGACGGCTGGTTAACAGATCCGCTTCTGCATCGTTAATAAGCTTAACTTGCTTACGCATGTTTTCCAGGTAATTCTGAGACTGACAGAAGTTCAAGTCTTTATCCAGATTACGCAAGCAAGCACGCAGGTTAGCTTGATGATGATAATCCACCAGGCTGAGTTCTTTGCTGATCCATGCTAAAGCAGCACGGTGAGCGTGGGCGTTTGTGGTGCTGTACATAAAAGCAGAGATGGCAGTGAAAGCCAATGCCATAATGATCATGATAGACCAGAAGTTACGATCGAAGAATTCCATGGTGTTACTCCAACAGGTTAAGGTAAAGCGGGTGATATAGGGAAGGCCTCCGTAGAGGCCAACAGGAAGTTAAGCTTGCGCAGTTTCTGCTGGCGCCGCTGCTTCAGTTTCAGATGCGTTATCCACAGTTGGATCCGCTACTACTTCGACAACGACGCGGGTTTTCTTGAACAGCTTGTAGCCGTGGTAAGCGATGACGCCAGCTGCCGCTGCACCAACAGAGAACAGGGCGATCTTCTTCAGCTTCTTGGTCGCAGCAGATACAGCTACAACTTCAACCTGGCCAGTTACGTTTACAGTTGCATTGTTCAGTTCAGTGGTGTTCATAGTGAATTCCTTAATGGATTGATCAGAAGAAAGGTTTGTGAGTAGAGCTTATTGCTCTTATACACCTCAGTCATATAGGTCTGAGATTTTCTGCAACTTAAATATTACAGTTTCTTTATGACGATGGTTACGTGTTCCGGTAGATACTTACGGATGGCGTTCATTAAATCAATTGCGGTGGTATGATCAATCACTTCAAAGTTAAGGCGGTACTCTTCATTGGTTTCGGTATTGGTCACCTTGTACACCGCCAGTGACGTATCATGGGTCGCCACCAACTCCGCCCCCTCATCAATCAGACGGAATATCAGTCTGGTGACCTGGGGTATAAACCAGTCGCCTCCAGTTGGGGTGTATTTAACTACAGCGTAGCCCTCCCTGGTGCAGTAGCCCTGGTGTTGGACCAGGAGATCGTAAGCAACGTCTAAGGTGTTGAAGCGCCCACCCGTTAACTCAGAAAACGCGCGCTCGGACAACTGAGGGAGTTCTGGTTGTTTTTCACCAATATCGAATAACCCAGTGAACTCATCGGTAGTTGCCATTAACGCCAGCAACTCACGTTCTTGTTTGCTTAGTTCTGCGCTAAGCAGATCACTGATGGTGTGGCGCAGGGTTTCGATCAGGAATGCGTTCTTTTTCATAATGGTCTCACAAGTTAAGTTTAGGTTGGTTCATCACCGCAGTGATATAGGTTTGAAATCATTTGCAGATCAAAAAGAAAAGAAATTAAACGGCATAAAGGCAGGGGCCGAAACCCCTGCCTGTTATGATGGTTTGCGACTAGGATCAGATTCCCGATACGCAATATGGTACTGGTCACGCAGGTCTTTGATCTTAACACACAGTGCGTCAAACATATTACGGTTATAACTAGACTTGTTCGTTTTAAGAAGCAAGGCGTAGTGATGACGAATCACCTTTAGTTCAGCAATCTGGTGATACAGCTCTTCGCACACATTACCGTGGTATAACGGATGACGCCAACTACGGTGCTTGCGAGCATAATGTCTGATTGTGAAGGATGTTGACATTATTACTCCTTGTGCTCGAAACCGGTCTTCTCTGCGACACCAGAAAGCATCTGGACATGAGCGCGCAACAACTGATTACGTGCGGCAGACGCCAGAAGCGGACCACTTTCTAACGCACCCATCTTACACATGTCACCGCGCTTGAGTTGACCGATCACTGAACCCGGTATTAAGCCAGGATCAACACGACCCAGACATTGGTCGCCCCATGAAGCCAGCAGATTGTCCAGCCCCGGGTCAGGCGGCATACGCAACGTCGGCCCAGTCACCCACTTACTTTTGCGTTTGTACTTTCGGCGGCCAGGGAATCTCATGGATATCCACTCCGTTAACAGGTTTATGGTAGATGACGCGAGGCTCAGGGCGCTTAAGATCAATGACAGTTTCGTCTTCGGCCAGTATTGCGCCCATAGCAGATTGGTCCTGGAACTTACCCTTCATTGCTACGTTCCTTTTTACCGGCGCAGTTATTACCGCAATTGCAGCACTCCTTCGATGCAGTCATTTCAGCTTCAAATTTCTTGCTGGGGTTCAAAGGTTGCATGGACTGTGGACGCGGTGGCGGTACCGTAACACTCACGTCGATATAAACATGAGGGTCGTTCATATCCAGACTGTAACCCTTTACAACGTGCTGATAAACCCCGGTAACCAAAGAATCAGGTATGTTAGGGAATTTATTTTTGATAGCCGCGCACACGGTGGGGAAATCTGCACCTTTAAGTGACGCTAACAGCTCAGCGGGCATGTCCTTGTAATAGTCGGCCGCCTTAGGGGTCATTGCTGTGCGAGAACCACCACCATGAGGGATAGGGTTTAACGGCATAGTAAGACTAAGCAGATCGACCGGAGTATTAACTGACACACGATTCAAACGACCTAACTTCTGAACATCGCTACAGGCAGACGTTAGCGGTTTAGTTTCAATAAGTTCTTTCATGATGGCTATCCTTAATACGAGTAAAGTTGTTGGTCTTTCGGAAGGGGTTGTGAACCAGCGGTATACAGCGTTTGTCCATTCACTACGGTTGTACCAGAACCATAGGTGTATAAAGGATGCTCCTGCGTATATTGCGGAGTCTTGGATTGCTGTTCTTTCTCAGCAAAGATCTGGTCGAACCGTTCGAAACCAGGAAACATGTTAAGTCACCTCTAATCGTCATAACAGCCTGGGTTTTACCCCAGGCTTGTTTATTACAGTTTGTTGTTCCACACCGACGTTGGATCGTACTGTTGTGTCTGCAGATAATGCTGACAAGCACCCCAGCTGATCTTGATGTCACACTTGTCTTGGAACGACAGCGCCACATCGCCTTCGATGAGTTCTTCCACATACGTGGTTGAAACCCAACTTGGTTGATCGTCGACCACGTTGTGTTCTACCATCCCAGTCGTTGCCATACGCCAGTCGTAATGATTCACCCCGATCATGCCGGGTTGTGCATCTTCGTACGTGGCTGAATAACCGTCGATCTGGTTGTTGTGATACATTTCACGCACTTCTGGGTTCGCCATGATCCAGCGTTGCATCACAGGTTTCGCCGTTTGCAGATCCGCCAGTGACGCTAAGGTACGGATTGCATTCGGGTTAAACATGTGTGTGGCTTGGCGAGTCAGTGCTTCTGCAATTTCCCACGGACGAGTATCCATCACGTAGTTATACGTCTGCTGTGCGATCTGGTAAATCTGCTGCAATGCCGAGTTACCGACCTGTTGTGCCGCCACCATCATATTCTGATATTGGTTATCAAAATACTGCAACGTGCTTTCCTGTGGTCGATGACCTAGGACGGCGTCCATGGCATCGTAACCGCCTGGAATGAACATGTGTCCTCCTGAGCTTTAGGGGTATTAATCATTACTACGTATACCATGCGTCCACCATGTACGGTTTTACTAGGCTACACATTAGTAATGTAGGGTTACTCTGTTCTGCAGATCATTCCCACCAACGCGACGCAGTTTCTTCATTCCGTTCTGCTTTATTATCTTTGTTAAGCGCTTCGAGTGCTTTGTAATTCCACGGCGGAGTAAACTCAGCATCCTCAGCGATTAAGCGCGTATGGGGTTGCGCATCGGCTGCGTCAGACAAAACACCAGAGTGGTAAGATTGAGTCGGATGATCACCGTCGTACAAATCACCACTAAGGGTCTTGTAACGATAGCCATCAAACCAATTGGCTTCACGACCAGTGGGGTCAATAACCAACACATCTTCAGTGATGTCTTCTTCGCCCACGATACGCGCCAGGATATCATCGCTTTCGGTATCAAGGTACGGTGCCAACACCGCGACCAACGACATCAACAATATTTTGTCAACGCTGTTACTGTTGCAACCGCCACGTGTCTCGTACAACCAATGATCACCGCGGTCTTCTTTGACATTCCAGCACCAGGTGCTGAAATACGTTGACTTTTGAAGGATCATACTGCACAGATTATCCAACTCGTCGTAACGACGCAGGTCAGCGATTTTAACCGCGTGTGCTTCGTCGACAGGCTGGAACGCTAATTCTGCCAGAGCTTTCTCAAGTTCTGTTTCAATTAACGCTGTGTCCATGAATTGCTGAACAGCTGCTGGTGCATCTTTCTTCAATTTCAAACGAATGTTAACGCCGTAATAAGTCCCCATACAAGTTTCCTTTTAATCAGCATAAAAGCCAGGTTGCCCTGGCTATTTGTTATGGAAGTAGGTTTTGGCTATCCAGGTACCGTCATTTTCAATCAATGCACGACCATTGACTTGTTCCATGAAGTGTTCACGGGCAAGAGATGACAGCGCAGTGGGTGTCAGACGGTCCAAGTAATACCACTGTTCAGGTGTGAGATTCTGATCCAAGAAACGTGCTTCATCAGATACGGCACAAACGCTACCCCCGATATACCGACCGATCATCACCAGTGCACTTGAGGTCATGTTACCCACTAAGTGGTTAAACATGTCTCGGCTCTTATTTAAGCCATAACCAGCGAGGTCAGCGACACTGAACGCAATCTCAGAGATGTGTAGTGCGATGCGTCGGTATATCGCCAGGAAGTTCGTCCCCAATCGCTGAAACGAAAACACTGGCATATAAATGATAGACAGTGCTCTGGCGCCCGCAGCATTATTAAGATGCAGCAGATCGAAATTACGATCAGGGTCTTTAAATACTTCCCATCCTGCATTATCATGAAGGATAACCGTTTCCAGATACGCTTTCAATGCCATCAGGTCAGGTTGGTTAAACACCAAATACGCTTGGTAGGTAAAGGGTCTGCAGCTGAGTGAAAACTCATCCATCACCTGCTGTCCACGCTCAACGAGTGCGTTCGACATATTCACCTCCCGAGAAGTACGTGGTTGCTGACCAAACACCTCTGTTATACAGAGCCAGCCCACTTTCGTTAGCCATCAGTTGGTTGACCGTTCCTGCTAACACAGTCAGTATAGATGGGTTCATATTAGCGGGCAACAATCCCAGTCCATCAACACAACCATAAACTCGGTTCGGCACATAAATAAAGCCCGCAGCATAGTTCGCTCGAACAATCCGCAGTATTCTACTCATTAACACCCCCGACATGTAAGCATGGGGTTCTTCTTCCAACACCGGATTGATGTTAAATCTCTCGTAGTAGGCAATCAGCAAGTGTTGAATTTCATGGGTCAGCACATCAAGGAAGTTATCGGTGCTTTGATGATTGTAATCGTCCACATCCTTCATGTGAAGCGCCAGGATGTTTATCACTGTCTGACCATTATAGTAACGTAACGTATACCCACCCGCATGTGCGTATTCGTTACTGTAACGCGCCATCATCTCTGGGCGAAGTTCCTTCTTCACAGTGGCCAAGTAATACAGCACCGCATCAAACGACGGTTGATTACACACTACCACAATGTATTGAAAGTAAGGGTTGTTAAAGAACCCATCCCGCTCGTAAATGGTTTTGCCCAAATCGATAAACTCGGCTTCCGATAGCCTGTGTTTATACTTCTCGTACATAAGCAATCTCCGAAAAGAGGCGGGGGAGTTTACACCCCGCCCACCGGATTAATCGTGGCTGTACGCCCAACGGTTCATGGTTGAAATTAACGTAGCCGGTAACGCAATGTCACCTGATACGGTTAAGGGACTGTTCATATCCAACACACAGTTGTGGGATCCGAATGCTTCCGCATACGTGGACATGATTTCATCAGTGACCATTAACAGGTTCAACTCATCGCCATCAAAGTCAGCGTTCGAGGAGATAATAGACAAGGTTGAGATCTTGATGGTGATCTCTTCCGGATTGCGGTTGATACGCACCCAGAAACGACGGTTAGACAACCAGCGTAAGGTTGGGTTACGTAACAGGAAGATCTTGATCAGACGTGCAGCAGGTCCCGTTACGTTGGGATCCATTTCCAGCTCATCCAATACCCGATCAATCACATCCACCGGCTGTTTGATCGATGAGGTAATCATCGACAGTATCTGGATTGGTGTATAACCCAGTAACTTCAGCTTGTTGGCAATGTGGAAGCGCAATAACGGAATCGCAATACACCGCGGGATATCCACTTCATCCATGTCGTGGTTGCCGGTCTTCGAGGTAATAACACAACGTGCCGTAAAGGGCATGCGTGAACCACCGATGTTCTTACGAAGCAGACCCGGCTTACCTGCGAAGATATCTTTGTCGTGTGTACCGTAAAAGCTCGCCAGACCGCGTACAACCTTGATAGCGATGTTTTCGTTATACCGTAGGTCATGTTGATCGATGAGTTCCTTACGGGCATCACAGATCGTTAGCGCCGCATCCTGCGCCATCTTCATACCTGGCTCTGCGTAGCGACCGGTGGCATTGGATTCAACAATGAACACCAACTTAGACGGCAGCTGCAGATACTTACAGAAAATCACTTCACGGTATTGTTGATAGATCCCTGCGTAGTTGCGTAAGGCTTCCGAGGAGATGTTACTTCCACGTACCACCGACGACGTCAGCAAGGTGTTCATAATCTTATCAAAGTTCTCTACCAGGCTATTCATCCCACGTGGGTAACCCATCTCTTTACAGAGTTTGTAGATTTCTTTGTTACGGTAATCCCCGCTGCTCTTTGCTGGTGTGTATTGACGGTCAGCAAAGTATTCCAGTGGGTTGAATCCTTTCACCACAAACGGCTGGAACAACAGTGTCCAGATCTGTGGGTTAATAAAGCCGGCAACGCCTACAGGTGTTTGGAACCAGAGTTGTGATTCGATGGCTTCTTCAGTAACCACCGTAACTTTGGTATCACATGAAGTACATACACGCCCAACCTTTTCGCCCCCTTCTAACTTACCACAGAAACAACGTGGCTTCACGCTGAACATGTCCGCATCGTAGCTCACACGCATTTGCGCATTCAGTTTGGCACGTTCCGCTTCAATACTGAGATCAAAATCATTGATCAGTACCGGTCGGTACGTTAACTGTAAAAACGCTTGGTCGTGATCAGCTACCGTTGCGCACACACCGCCATTGGCTATTGGCTGCATGACATATCCTCTTCCAACAGGTAAAAAAATAGTGGTAGGGCATAAAAGGAGGAGAGGTTTCCCTCTCCTCCATGGGGTTATGCTAACAACTTACTGGACGTTGAAGTGACCGAACGGCGTACGGTAGTTACCGAACGGCACGATGCGGCCCTGCTGATCCAGCTGACCGTAGCCAGCAGCCTGCAGCGTAGACGCGGTATGGGTGTTGAAACCATACTGTGCGGCCAGCGGCATGCCGTAGGACATGGCGTTGTACTGGTTAGACATGTTCTCTGGACGAACCTGAACACCGGCTGCGATGATTGCAGAACGCAGTGCTGCCAGGAAGTCGTTGGAGATCATGACACGCTCGTAGTAGCATTTCTGCACGTACGATGCACCCAGGATAGTCTGCAGGAACTGCTGACGCAGTGCGATGCGTTTCGGACCAGACAGGCCAGAGGTAGAAGAACAGATCATTTTCCATTCTTCAACGCGACGCGGATCAGACTCACCCAGGAAGTTCAGTACTGCCAGCAGGTCAACGTTACGGTTGTCCAGACGCTTGCCATCGTCGCTCAGGTAGTAACCACCCTGGATACGAGAACCATCACGGATGGTGATCAGTTTGGAAGTATCGGTGAAGACCTTACCAAACTCGCCATTGGTGACGTTGTTCGCTGCAGCGATGATCGCTTCGTGTGCCAGACGGCCGTCCTGCGCCAGCATGGTTGCGTTAGAACCTGGGACACCACCCGCTTGAAGGAACATGGAGTTCACCCAGTTACGGTGACCAGTTTCTTCGATGTCCATTACTACGGACATGTTCGGGAAGCACGCCTGGCTCAGCAGCTGCTGCAGAGCGTTGTTGTTGAACTCGTGCGTCTTGGTATCGATCTTCTTCGGACGTGCGTTCGGGTCGTTAGGATCAACACCCATACGCAGTTCGTAGTTCAGTGCGCCGATATCGTTGATATCTACACCGCCGACCATACGTGGAGCAAACGCATTCATCCAGTTGTTGTTTTCCAGCAACAGGGTGGCAACATACAGACCCAGCACCTGGAACTCTGGTGCTTCTGCATCGAAGATACCCTGGTCGATGGAGGTGATCGCCAGCTGCGGGTAATAACGCTGTGGAGCAGGCATCATTGCGCCGTAGCCGTTCGGTACCATAACCTGCTGTGGACCTGCGCTAACCAGCTCAACATAGCCGTGGACAGTGGTGAACGGCTCAGAGTTCTGCACCTGCACGTTGCCTTCAGAAGACACGGTCAGTTTGATCTCTACGTCGTTACGCACTGGCTGGCCATCAGCGGTCAGCAGTGGCAGTGGGTTGAAGTTGAAACCAGCAGACAGACGGTCAACCAGTGGGTTGATCGCAGTAGCCAGGTTCAGAGGCTGCTCAACTTTGTAACCGGTCATGCGGTTAGCGTAAGCGTACACGGCGTTTTCTGCGTTGTTCAGCAGACGACCGATTGCACCACCGTCTTTCCAATCCATTTCAGCATGGACAACACCTGCGCCAGCTTCCATGATCTGGATAGCAGAGTTGTTCTGCAGTTTCAGATGACGGATTACCGCGCCTTTCACAGCACCCCAGTAGATATCATCGTACTGAGAACCGGTCATGCGTGGCAGTTCATAACGCTCGCCAGTGAACTGGTCGTTACCTACCAGCGGCTTCAGAGGGCTACCGGTGTTTTCCAGCATGTAGGTGTACACGCCGTAAGCAGACTGACTGATAGCCAGAACGTAGATCAGTGCAGCACAGTGCAGGTTCTGGTCCTGCAGTGGGATTACGAAGAAGGTTGAGTTGAAGCCATCAGTTTCATACGGCTTACAGAACTCCTGCACCGCTTCGTTCGCGATCTTAAAGTTCTCAGAATAGGTCTGAGAAGAGAAGGTACGCGACATGCGGTTGTTCAGACCGAAGATCTTAGAGTTGCGATCCTGGCCATCCTGCGGTTGAGCCTGAGCGGCGAAGCCCTGCGGCGGCTGCTGGAAAATCGGCTGCTGCTGAGCAGTACCCTGTGGCTGCTGAACCTGTGGCTGCGGTTGCGGCTGAGCCTGAGGCTGCTGCTGTGCGTTCGCCTGGTTCAGTGCATCGGCCAGAGAGTTGTTAGATGACTGCGGCTGGTTGTCACGAGTTTTCATACTGCTTGTTCCTTTTTGGTGTTCAGCGGGATGACCGCCTATATTTAACATTCGCGAATGAAATTACCATGGTAATTACACCTAGGTAATATAGGGTTGTAAAAAGTTTGAATCTGTCTCCACTCGGCAACTAGGTGTTAACCTAGAGGAGAGATGCTATCTCACATAGTATAACTCACTATGTTTTTTATTACTGAATGCAATATCCGAGGTCGCTATGTACACCTTATTCAGCACCGACATGCAACTTAACCACGGCGATATGATGAACCCGCAGATGAACCGTTTGCGAGACATTGCCATGCTTAACCTCGGGCGTGCACAGGATTACTTTAGACAGAATACGTTCCATGTCCAAAACAATCACGTGCTCTGCCGGTTATTGAAACAAATAAAATTACCGGGCAAGCTTACACAATTATCGGCGCAAGATGTTCGTAAATACTACGATGAAGTTCGCTTGCGTGATTACCGTTTAGCCAATGCCGTGGGAATGACCTCCAGTACCAGTTACGGTACCATCAGTAAATCCTGCTTCTACCCAGACAGTGTCATGGAAATCATTATCGCCACGACCACCACGTATGATGAAGCGTTGGGCACTGCCTGGTATGACATGGAACCGGTTCGTGTTCACCGACACCCTTACGACGTCGCCAACTACGGTCTGCTTGATAAACGCCAGATCATGGGTGGTAACGGGATTGCGGTGATCAGTGTTAATGTACCGCTATTAGCCCTGCAGTGGTTGAAGTTCAATCAATGGGTAGCGGAAACCAATCCGAAGCCCGTTCCAACCACTCAGCAGTTTGTGGCGTGCTACCCTATACAGAACCTGGTCAAGTCCCACAACGACATTGCCTTGATCAACCGAACCATTAAAGCTTACCGGGGTATCAAAGGACACAGCCTCAATCCCCGTCAACCGTTCTGGCTAATGGACGATATGACGTTAGCCGACACGGTAATCACCCAGAACATCAAAGAGCTTAAGCGCACACCCCGTTATTGGGAAGCTGTGTTGATGCTGATGCCAACCTTTACCCAATCCGGCTATAACGCCATCCGTTTACCGATTGACCTGGATGTACGTCAAAACCGTTGGGCGTGGATCATTGCACGCAGCTGGCTCGTTGACTTCCTGTTAGAGGTAGAGTACTCCTTTAACCGGGGACGCAAAGAAGGCGCCTTGATCAACAGTGTGCTACACAGTCTTAACATCATCAAGAACGACAATACTTTTCGTATTGGTGGGATGCCACAAAGTATCGATCAAGTTATTACAAAAGAACTTGCCAGCATACGGGCACACATTAAAGACAAATGATTATCAGACGGCAGGTCAGAGGGGTGTGACCCCCTCTGACCCTTATGCCGGTTTAGTGTTCGTCTGATACAAGGCGCGTTGCATTCGGATTCGTAAAGTATAAGCCTAACGATTCTAAGCAAGAGTACACCATCGCCAGGTTTTCCATAATCAGTCGACGGATGTTAATCCCCTGGATCACCTCAACAGGTAAACCCTGAGTCATAACAATGTCCGCTGGCAGAATCACCTGTGACAACTTGTCTTTACCGTACTTCACCATGAAGTCACGCATACGTTGCGCAAATGCCTGGTCTTCTAACTCATCCAGCCATTCGTTCACAGCTGTACGCGACTCCAACCCTAACTTCGCCTTCAGGCCCAGATACTGCAGTTGCGGTGCAGGACCATACTTCGCAGCAAAGACTTCTTCCCACATCAGATAGTGGTAATAGTTGTTGCTCAAGGGTTTCGTGTACGAGTCCTTATCCTTGATGGTTGCTTTCGCCAAGAAGATCGGTTCGCCACTTTGAATCGAGTTGATGATAAAGCGCTCAATGTCACCGACCTGTTGCAGAAGGTCCACCACTGAGAACTGCTTGTTACTGTTGGAGTTATCCAGGATGTCGTTGATGATCTTGTTACCACGATCACGAATCTGTTTCGGCACGTTAGAGTTACGCAGGTGCACCCCTTTGAGTTCCAGCTTCGGCTTCGCATAGAAGTTGCCTTCACGCGCCGTCTGGGTAGCAAAGTAGTGTTTACCCATGTTGGTCAACACAAACGATTCGAAGTAGTATTCGTTCTTCATAGTCAAGCGGAACATCTGGTCTTCAGATACGCCGATGTTGCCCGACACGATCGCCAGCAGATGCACAACCTGCTGAGACACCAGGAATGTCACTGCCGCATTCACCTGAATACGCTCTTGACGCAGATCGTAGTTCGGTTCAATCCAATCCACCCACTCCTGCTCAGTAAAGATTGAGGAGTCAGTGTCTGACGCCAATACCACTTCACGCACATGGTGCGGCATCATGGCAATCGATGCAGGGGTGTTCGGGGTCACCAGGAAAGCACGAACATACGTACGGTACTTCTCGATGTTCTGCACAGACAGCTGGTAGTTCGCTTTCACCAGGCCTTTGATCTCTTCCGAGTTCTCAGACTCTTTGGTACCCACACGAATAATGTCTTCCGCACACTTCATCGTCGCCAGTACACGTGCATCACCATCTTTCAGTGCCACGTCTTCTGTGGTACCGACTTTGGTTTTCTCTGCAATGTCAACCAGCATCTGACGCACGAAGTCTGGGTTAACCACACGCATGTGATACATGTCACTGGTAAACATAAAGGCAGCACGTTCACCCGGGGTCATGTTACTGACCTGCTGATGAATCATCGCCATATAACGACGGTCTGACCAGTAACGACGTGAGCCACGATAGATACACGCAATGACTTGATCAACCGTTGGATACGCCAGGTTGAACTCGCGCATCGCCTGATCAATCAACTCGTAGTTCGAGTGCAGACAGATCGATGCCATGTTCTCCATCACAATCTCAGGCGAGTGATAGTGACGGTTACCAGCCAGGAACTTCTCGTTGAAGGCATTGGTCGATGAAGTTGCTGAACGACAGCATGACGTCAACGAACTGTGTGCCGAACGACAATAGAACGGTGTAGAAGCGGTACAGAACCCGCCGGACATTCCGTTGTTGGTCAACTTACGCCCGGTCTGCATGATGTCTTTAATCTGTGCTGTGGTGACGTCACCACGCTGCTCAGCCAAGAACATCTCTTTCTTAATGACTTTACGTGCTTTGATGTTGTTGTCAGTGGATACCGCGTACTGGGATACTTTTTCTTTTGGGTTCAGGTACGCTGTCAATGACGGACTCAGGATCGCCTGACGTTTATCCACTGCATTGAGAAACTTGTTAAAGGTTGTGAACTTCAATTCACGGTCGCCGTTCTTACCCCGAATCAAAATACGTACACGGGGGTCGATCACCCCATGCTTACCACCAGGTGCAGTGACACGGGTTACAAACTCACGTGTCTTCTCCATCGGCTCATTGAAAAGCAGCGACAGTGATTTGGCTTTATTCTCACAATAGTGATGATGAATACGCAAGTCACGCTTGTACTCGCTAGCCTTGTTAACGAATAATTCCATGGAATATCCTTACGGCCGAAAATGGTCTCTATTGGATAGCCCAACAATGTCAAAAAATAAATGCTGGGCATAAAAGAAAACCACGGGAGCCTAAGCCCCCATGGTTCAATCCACCAATTTCACCACGGCATTCGGATAGCCATTGGATTCCAATGCGGCTTTCACGATGGCGATGTCATTGGTACCCACGTCTGGAATATCTACCGTGATGCGATTGCGTTGCTTCGCGACGATAGAGGCTTCCTTGATCCATGGAATACCCAGCATGACAATCGACCCACTTTCTTTCATCACACGGATGTAACCGTATGACGATGGATCGTCAGCAATACCTTTACCTTTAATGAGCGGGTACAGATTCTGGTGTTTGGCTTGAACATCCAGCCCCAGATCCTGCGCTGTTTCCATATCCAGATCAGCCATGATCTTGGCGTTCGTAAATCCACTGGTTAAGATCTCAGGTGCCTCAACGATGAAATCCACCGTGGCCCCTTTGACCAGTAACTCATACCCCATGTTGACATCCCCCGACAGTATACATTAACCGCTGATCCACAACTAAGATGATGGTCCAGAAGTCTGGGCCGTCCACCAATAACCCCGAGACAGCGATTACCGGTACGTTGTGGAGTAACAGCAGTTCGTTCAGTGCTTCATAAAATGGCTGATACAGGCTTTGGTAGTCGGGATCAACATCGACAATGTTCACCCGCTCGGTGCATTGACGAAACAGTTCATACACCACGTCATTGATCACCCCCATGTTAATGCTTTCAGAGAGGTGGTCGGTGGCAACAACTTGTTTGACGGCGTTGAAGACCCGATCAAAAGCTGGTGTGCGTAAGGCTAGAATCATAGTAACCCCAATGTGATCGAATCGACTGAGTAACCGCAACACGGAGAGAATCTATCGTGGGGTCATCTGGCACTTCACTGTGTATAAAATACCCGATGGTTCCAACGAACCCACAACATACCCATTTACCGTGTACCTGGGGAAAGAGAGATTCCACCAGTGGCTTCAGGCGATAATAGCTTAATCTGACTAAGTGACGATCGTGAATATTGAGGTCCTTACAGTCGCAGAAGTAATCCACCATGTAATCTTCGTACCCGGTTGGGTTATCGGGTGCTTCCCGATTACCGAGCAAGAAGTCAATGATATCTTCGTACGTCACACACGCATCTTCCATCTGTGTCAGCTCACCCATGAGCCCTGAAACTATTGGGGCAAAGTCGTGTACGAATACACGCATGATTGATCATCCATCGATTCAAAGATCATTGTAACCACACCGCTGCTGTACTTGGCCTCGATCAGGCGAGCGGGCAACGGCATTCGGGATTGCTCGATTGCGATGCGATAGTCGCTGTACAACAACAACGCGATTTGTTCACAAACAAAGATCACGACATGGTGCGTTTCATAAGAGTAGTTAGACAAATGCTCATTGCAAAGCTGTTCGATACTCTTAGTTTGTGTGGCACTAACCAACTGATTGATGGTCAACTGGTTAAGCGCCATATACACCAACAGATTTATATCGAGCTCACCCACGCTCATCAGGTGACGTCGAACAATCTGGTGCATGGCCTCGTCACGCTGAGGTGTGACTGGAAAGACGATGGCGTTCACTTCATGCCTGGTCATTCTCACCTCCAAACTCAATAAGCAACGTCCAGCTCTCCTGATCAAAGGCCAGCTCACGAATCAAACCAGGATGCACGTCACCGTACACCCGGCCCAGCTGCGCCAACAGCCCCACCAAAGCTTGCATGTTATCGTGGAGTTGTTGTTGAGCTATTGGATCCAGTGCGATCATGCTACCGTTGATGTAGTTGTCCAACACCACATCTTCGTCACCCGCACTGTTGTGTATTGACTTATACATTGTCAACGCGGTCATCATGAAGTGGTGAAACGGACCCACCAGACGGGCCGGTGATAAACCGTAGTAGTTCGTAATCTGCGGAGAGAACCCCCGCAGGTCCACAATAAAGAACGGACCCATGTTGACCTCACACGTATTCAAGCCGCACAGTGTGCGATGCATCGTCTTGTGTTACCATGACAATATCACCCACTTGCTGCAATACCGGGATTAATGTACGCGCTACGTACACACGGTTGTTAGTGATAAAGTCGCAAAAGCCGGCTACCACACTTGACTGCATATACTGGATAAAGTTCGGATCATTCACCAACGGGGTGACCACGCAATCTGGGTTGCCATCAACACCCAGTTCTTTATCCACCCACTCCATCAGTGAGCCGTAATCGTAATCGGCTTTTCCGATGGAGTTAAACAGCGTGTTGGTGTAAGCATCAAACAGCATTGTGTGGGAGAAGATCCCCAGGATGTTGTTTGGGTTGGTCCAGATGAAGGTGTTCAGGTCAACGATAAACTGGTTGGGCAAGTAGCTACGTTTACCATACGGGTGCATTTACTCCTCCTCGTCTAACACCAACGTCACAACCACAGCGTACCCTTCCAGCGTGCATTGGGTCTTTACACACTGGGTGTCAGACGCGTGATGCATCATGTCGCGAATAACCGGCGCCAGTTGTTCTTTCAACTCCTGGGCAACTGCATTACTCATCACAGACGCGTCACGCAAACTGATGGGTTCACCGTACTCGGGGTATTCCAGGATTGGGTCAACGTAATGCTTGTCAACGGCATGGACTGCCCCAGCTGCAACAATGGCGTGTAGATTGTCCTCGGACAGGTTAGGGTAGCGGATTTTGTAGCGGGCAACGATGCCGCCACAGTCAATGACATACACCTGATTATGTTCAGACATACGGGTCAATTCCTAACTGAATAAAAATGTTGTATGTCGCATCGATGACTATCCGATGCCGACCCCAACTGCGCCATTCAGGTTGCGTGTTATTCATGTAGAATAAATGAATCTCCTGGCCAGTCACTTGTACAAACTTTTCGACCGTGTCCTTTGGCGTACCCAGCCCCACCAGGTAAGACGAAGGACCGATAACGTCAAGCTCGGACTCGATACCTACCGCTGATTCTGACACGAACTGCAACAGGTCTGTTAACGCATAACGGGTTATGGGGTTATCCAACATCTCTTTGGTGAACCAACGAAACAAGGTCGGTTTCATGTCAATGTTCAGATACATAACGGCTCACTAATTGGTGTACAGCGGTATTGCGGACAATGCCACGTCAGCGGGTTTACTGCCATCGTAAATCGGCATGCGCTGAACGCTACCGTTATTACCGGTTAAGCTGTCCACATAATCGCTCAACAGTAAACTCAGTATGATCACTGGGTTCGTTAACTCGGTTGGGTTAACACCGTTGAACTTGTACCACTGGGTGGAGTCACTGATGGATTGGTGTAGATTATCGTTCAGGTATGTTTGCTTGAACACGTCAGGTGCGACGCTCTGGATCTCGCGCTGATCGAGCTCACTGACTTTATTACGCTTCACAATGCGGTTGCGTACTTCGATCAGTGTGGCGATGACTTGTTCTTGCTGTTGGTTAACTGCTTCAACCGATCGGCGTTGCAGGTTGCGCTGCAGACTGTCGAACGAGTGCTGAACGATGATCTGGTGCTCTTGTTGCTTTTCACTGATCAGGTTGAACCGCACGGGCAGTGAAGCATTGACTTGGCGGATAACCTGCTCCACGTATTTCAACACTTCCACGCTGCGGTACTTGATAACCACATCCCCCTGATTGCGACCCGCTTGTATTAACATGTTGTAAAACTGCATTAACATGTCGGGTACTTTACCCAGTAGTTCATTCAAGTGACGTTCAGCCGCAGGTCCTTCTGCTTCATGTGCATCTGCGTTGATCACTAACGTTTGTTCCGTCTTCTGTGCGATGCGTGGCATCAACCCGACTTCAAAGTTAATGTGATCAGCTTCGGTCACCAGTTCGAGTGGGTTGGCGTATTTGATAGTCGCTTTATCCTGGCGACTGTACACCACACCGTTTCCGCTGTATTCAAACCACCACTCGTAGTCCTTCATGCTGCCAAGGTAACGGTTGATCTCATTACGCAGATGACACGCCACATTGTTCAGTGTAACGTTGACGAAGTTCACCAACCAGCTGACGTAATGTTGACCACCTTGTACCCGGTACACTGTACGTGATTCAGGGATAGCGGGTAAGCGACCGCCCAGCGGCACGTCAATCAGTTGCCTTGCGTTACTCAGGTAACTGTCGTCAACCAACACCCAGTTCGTACCACGATGTGCCCATAGTTTAGCTTTGGCTGTTTCCATGATAGCCGAGCCGTTGTAAATCATAGTCAGTGCTTTCTGCACTGTGTTATCAATGTTCGCCCACGCAAACATTTCGTTGAAGACTTCTTCGTGTACAGCAGCAAACAACATACACGCTTGACCGTGATTCATTGGTTTGCCGTTAACCCACGGAGCAGAAAATGCAATGGCAGCTAAATGTTCGCCCGTAGAGATAACGAACGTGTTTGAGTTATAGTTCACGGCTTTTGACTCCCTTGTTACCCTTTTACATAAAAGGACTACGCCCTATGTAATAGGTCATACATGTTAGGTTATACACAGTAGTAATGTAGGAACAAAATTATTTAAACGGCATAAACCCCCAGGACGAACCTGGGGGCTATGCGCGAAAGGTAATGGATCAGGTCGCCCCCAGCCAGAAGCGCTAATCAACCCACTGAGAAGGATATAACTCAATCGGTCTTTACATTACATATAATAGCCGTTAGACGACCATACCGTTGTTGTCAACGCTGTCGTCGGTACCCAGCACTGACTCAATGGTGTGCTGAGAACGTTGCGCATCGCGAATACGACGCAGAGCAGATTCCAGCGAATCGAAGGCAGGTTTCACCGGCTTGGCATGCACAACGTAGTGCAGGGTTTTACCGTAGTACGGGTTTTCACGTGGCAGTTCTGAACGGATACCGTCGGTAGAGTAAGACGGGGTTACCGGCAGGTATTCACGTTCTGCATCCGGGTAGATCGACGCCATGGTTACCGGCGCTGCACCTGTGATTGTTGCCAGGTCTTCAGCACCAATAAAGACTTCCAGCGCAACCAGCTGTGCCGGGATCTCTTTACGGACGTTGGTCCAGTTCAGCAGGTTGATGATGTCTTTGTTGTCAATGATGGTGTTATCACTGTCCAACAGGTTCAGCAGGCTTGGTAGCAGACTGCGCACTTGTTGATCAACATCCGCCTGACTGTTGTGCTGGTTTACTTCGAAGTAGGAGAAGACCACCGGTACTTTGTTTGCCTGCTGAATACCCGCGAGCGACTTCAGGGTATTGACAGAGTTCTGCGCCTGGGTTTCATCGCCGATAGAACCGATCACCAGTGCGATGACTGGGGCTTTACGTTTCAGCAGTTCACCGACCAGCACCGGACCGATCACTGAACCAGAGCCACCGCCTGCGGTGAAGATCACGATGTTGTAATCTTCCGCTGGGTGTTCGGCCAGGATTTTATCCATGGAGGCAACAACTGGCTTATAGTTGTGGTCACGTTGTTTGCCTGAACCGTCTGCACCGGTCAGCACGAACTTAGACGACTCCGACATGTTCGGCGTCATGTTTTTGTTTGAGGTATCCAGGCGGGATACTTTGGTGTCAGAGAAACCCTTGACATTAACGTAGTCAGTCAGGTCAGCAGTAATGCTAATTGCACCGCCGCCACAAGCATAAATACGCGTAATACGTTTAGACATGATGCAACTCCTGGGTAATTTCTATGATAGGTGTAGGTTCAACATATATATTGTTGGGTATGTATTGCATTACTAAAGAGGTAGCAATGAGCGCTATAGATAATGCCATCTCCGACATCCTGTTCGAAATCCCCATGGAAGTACTTCGTGCGGCATTTCTTGGGGATCGTCAACTCTATAGTTCAACGGGAGCAAGGCAAGTATACAATACGTCAATGAATGACGTGTTACGTAACAAAGTCTTTGATGCGAAAGTGTTAAAAGATTGTGACCTGCTCGGGGGTCAGGAAGTGATCATTCCGTTGTACGACACAGATTACTGGAAACCGGATAACTTCACCACAGTGTTCCGGGTCGACCAAGCCAAGACACGGGGGTTACGCATCACCTCGGTTCTGTCTTTGCTGTACGGTTACCCAGATGCATTATACGGGGCGCCGGGAGCAGGGGTTGGAACGTATTCTGGTTCCGGTAACCAAAACGGTTATCAGGGTGCGGTCACTGCGGGTATGACGTCAATGATGCAGTCGTATGCGCCCGCAGTAGAAATCCAGTTAGCCAATATTGAGATTGTCGGCTTCAACACCATTGCGATCTACGAAACCCAGATCATCACGAATCAGTTGACTCTGCGTTGTCGTTTAAGTAACGATGCTGAGCTGAACAACATCAAGAACAATTCCTGGCCAGTGTTTTCTGAGCTGGCGGTGCTTGCCACCAAAGCTCTCATCTATAATACCTTGCGTATTAAGCTGGACCAGGGTCAATTGGTTGGCGGTGTAGAACTGGGGGCGTTCCGTGAAGTGGTGATGGAGTATGCGGACGCGGCACAGAACTACCGTGACTTCTTCCGGGAACGTTGGCAGCGTGTAGCAGCGTATAACAACACCCTGGGTCGTTACCGTGCGATTCGTCGTGCAACACCGAAACGTTAACAAAAAAGAAAGTCGGCATAAAGGGCGCACTCTTCTCCCCGTAAAGGGAGAAGAGGCGCTCTGCTTTATTTGAGTACGTTGTCCGGATGGGGCTCATCAAACGGTTTCGGTGAATCATCGAAGTTCGGATCAGGCGTCCACACACCCGGAATGAAATCACCCGGATCTGTCCAGGCAGGACCCGTTCGATACGTGGTGACCGGTGTACTGTCCAGCACTTCGTCATACGCAGCAAGTTCGCACGGCAGCTCCATGACAATGGTGGTGATCGCATCTTTCACTTTGTCATAGCTGCGCACAATATCGTACGTATGTGGTTCACTCACAATAGTCAACTGACGACGATCATGATAATTGCTGTACATTCCTTCCGGTGCAGTTCCCACCAATTCAAAGATAACGCGCTTGATATTACTCAAAGCCGTGTCGCGGTCTGGGTAGGGGTCGTAATAAACCTTGTTGGCACCCTGTGGACGAATCCACAGGAACAGGTTACGATGTGCCATTGCTAACACATCAACCAGACACAGACCAGGTTGAGCAAAGAACATGACGTACGGCATGCCTTCGCCATTTCCAACTGCATAGTGCGTGTCATCACCCGGTATGGTGGTGATTGCAACGGACAGTTCGGACAACACTGCTTTCACAACCGTGCGGGGAACAGAGGTCAGTACACCGTTGAGAAAGACGGTACTCTGCCCGACGCCGCCAGGTTCCATTACTTCGTCAACGATAGACATACCTTATTCTTCACCCATGTAGGTTTTCGCATAAGCGGTGTACTGCTCAAGCGGGGTTGCGACGTTGTTGATGTTCGTACGCAGAGTCAACCACACACCCTGTTGGATGGAGTCATCTTCAGACTGGACCGTAGTCGTGTTGAAGTTGGTAATGACCTGCGAGCCGGAAACCAGGCGGTGCCACATCACGGTATTGCCCGCGTGTTCAAACTGACCCTGGTCACGGGTGTTTGATACGATGGCATTGGCACCCGATGCATTGATCAGTTTCATTGCCGCCTGGATGTGTTCCAGCGCATCACCGCGGTGAATGTTGCTTTCGGTCACACCACCCAGAGCAATGTGCTGGTAAGACTTCACCAGGGCGTTACTAATGTCAGCGATTGGCAGGTCCTGATTGGCCAGGATCATGTCACCGTTTTCGTAGCTGAGGCTGAAGGCAGCGGTGTTCAGAACGCCGTTCTCGTTTAACACCATGTTGATTGGTGTACGGATGCTAACGCTCAGACCAGCCAGGTTAGTGAGGGTCTGTTCCCACTGTTGCTCTTCCTGATTGCGTTCAGCGATATGACTTAATTCACTCATGTTAGTATCTCTCTTCTATTACAGTAAGGGATGCTGATATAAACGCGGACCGCGATAATCAACACGAAAGTGATCAACGGTACGTCGATCGAGTCCTTGACGAGCCAATCCATCAAACACCAAGGACGGAAAATCTACCCGGTTCTTATACTTAGGGTTAAGCCAACCCCAATAAACATACTGCTTGCCGTTGTCGTGCCAAAACTGCAAACCGATTACACCCGGTACTTGTTCAATAAAAGTCGGGTATTCAGGTTCCACCGAAGCAGGTCGATAATCACCCGCAACAATCAGACCCACGGTTTGGTTACAGCGCATTTTAATTAAGGCAGGTGCGTAGTACCGCAAGTTATCTTCAATGTGTAATGCATGGGTTATGGCCGGCACTTTCAACACACCCAGTTTTTCAATCATGACGTCAGCTTCGGTAATGACCAGAAGAGGAAGGTCTTCCACGTCACAGCACTGAAGAAGCTCAATTTCCTTACAGAGCTTTTCCGGCGGATTCATCCAACGTTGCACTTTCTTCCACATGGATACTGTCCTTTAGCATTGCCAGCATGTGACTCTCGTCTAACACGCGAATTTTAAAATAGGTCGCCTGTTCTAAACGACGCCCCGCGCAAGCCCCAGCGATAAAGAAATCAATCCGACGATCCACTGTCGAACAAACACGCGCGCCCCGTGCAATGAGTAGCTTCTTCAGAGTGTGTCGATCAAAGTCTTCAAACACCCCTGCTACCACTACCCACTTACCCTTAAACACATCTTCCATACTCACCCCGATCAAAAAATAAAGACCCCCGAAGAGGTCTTTACTGATTAGTGTTTGGTCGCCATCGAATGACGACGCCACGCTGTATGTGCCATGAAAGGTGCCAGACGTTTTCTCAAACTGTCTTGCGCCACAACCGCTGCATTACCAATTGGCGTTGCATCGGCGAGTTCGTTCAGGCATTCTTCGGGAACAACGTGAATCTGGATGTTGTGACGTTGAACAACCTGATGGTACTCCGCGTCCCCTTCAGTCTTGGCTTTGATTTCTGCCAGGACGTCACAGGTAAACTTTGGATCTTGGCTGATCAGGTAAATGTCACGGGTCTGGCTTTTCACCAATTGGACAACCTGGTCAGCAACCCAGCTTAAGTTCATCGCTGAATTGTACTCAATAGCAACAGTCAGTTTATTGTTCATAAAGTAGGTCTCACATGTTAAGTAAAACAGCTCTACACTGCAGCACGGATGCGCAGCATTTCGGTGACACGGCAGTTAACTTCATTCCATGCGTCATCTGGAATTCCAGGATCACGCAACAGCATTAATCCTCCTGTCTGGAAGTTTGGGGCGAGTGTACCCACTAACTCATAGTACGGCTCGGATATTCCATGCAGGTTATCCACGTACCGACCGTGCCAAACACGACCGAAGTTATCGATCTTCATGTGGGCTTTATTCAACACGTAAGCACCCACCATGTTACGCATGTATTGCATGATTTTTTCAGAATCGAACAGCACGGCTACCTCCTGGTAAATGTTTGTTGGGCAAACAACTCCTGTACAACGCGCTCCACATTACGACTGTTTTCGCTAACCACCGCTTTTGACGATGATGTCTGAATACATTGACGTAAGTGATGCTGGAAGGTCAGGCTGTTTTGCACGGTACCACAATTGTGGGTCTTCATGTCTTTCCCCTGTGCTATGACAACCTGGCCCGGTAATGCGTGGTACACATTTATCCAGGTAGGGCCGAATGCTGTCGATGTACTCGTTCACCTGCGCAAGTGCATCAGGCGTTAAGAATTCGCTCAGCTTTTGTATTTGCTGAACATGCTGGAAGATGCTTTCATTTAAAGCATGGTGTTGACGTTCCAGTAAATCACGAGCTTGTTCGGTGGCGGCGTCACCAAAGGACTCTGTTTCTGCCCAGTACTGCTCTTTAACATCATAGAGTTCACACACCGTCATCAGGATCTGACGGATGCGGATAAATGCTTCTTTGCCTTCCATAAAAACCTCATGCGGTGGATTACCCTGGTTGAATTTAAAGCGCAGCTCTGAGGACAGCACCCGAAACCATCGCTCGTTGTTACGTAAGCGTTCGATCTCGCTTTCACGCGATGTCATGGTTCCTCCTTTATTAGAGCGTAAATAGCCATGACATCGGGCGGGTTAGTTAAGAATTACTAATAATGGGACGACCATTAAAAGGCTTCTTCATTCCAACAACGTGTTTACGAACCATGGCGGGTTTGTTTAAACCCAACGTATCGAAATGAGCACGAGGGTTCTTTGACTTACGTTTAGCCAGGATCTGTTGCGTTAGATCCTTACCGAACTTGCGACTGCGTGCCTGAAATACGCTGCGGTCTTTCTCATAGGCTTTCCACAATCCTGTACGAATATTGCGCATGCCTTCACGGTATGTTTCATCAGGATGATGCTTGGCGCTCATCGCCTGCTGGAAGGTGTCGTTATACATCTTAGCAGAATGATCCATCCGTGCCGCCGCACTGAGGATTAATACGTGCATCGCTTTCAGGTTGTGGAAACGACGCTTCATGCTTCTTTTACTTAATGCCATTTTACTGCTCCTACAAGTTAAGGGTTATAAAAGCCCGGGGGCTACCCGGGCTTTATGGGACTTATTTCAAATACGCGACTTCGCCTTCTTCACTTACTTCGATGTCGCCTTTGTTCAACGCCACGTGAATATAACCAGCGAGTTTGTCGGGATCACAGATGATCGTTACTGACGAACCACTGATTAATTCCAGTCTGGTCGTGTTATCTTTACTGCCGTTTTGCGACCACACACTAATGTCGTTCGCTTTGATAAACACGCTCTTGTCCGACTTCTGGCCATTGTTGTAAAGTTTTATTTTGATGAACATAATTACCTCCTTGGTTAAATGGTTGGATTCATCACCACGGTAATATAGGTTTGAAATCATCTGCATTGCGAGAACGGCATAAACCCCGAGGTGTGACCCCCGGGGTTTAGCCGCTTTCACAGAGAACACTCAATCGAGGACACAACAAACCAGGACCATACCCCTATAGCCCTTGACGCAGTAACCGGACAAATTACCACATCCCGCTGACCATTCAGGGAATCCGGGGAGGAACCTAAATAATCAGAAGGCTGTGTAAGTTCGAGACACCTTGGTCAATGAATCTTTTCACTGCTACAAGGAACATGCCTAGCGAGCACAAAGATGGTGAGTCAATGCACCTGTCCCTGTCGTGCTCCAGGGACCACGTTCCATGTTTCGTCGCTTTTAATGTCGGCGACTCATCAGGCAATACGACAATATGGTAGATCGCATACAGGGAATCTAACCCCGCAATGACCAGCATCATTTTAGCTGAGACAATCTACAGGAAGCGGATAGCTGCGTCGACTCAGCGTCTTTCTGTAAGCCATGACTTTAGGCGAATGCAATCATTGAATAGGTGCCCAGAGGGAGGACTGACACCCCTCCACCTTCGTCCACACCACCCATAGTAAGTTTACGGGCATTCCGGGACGATGTTCTCATTAAACTATCTGGGCGATTTGTTAGAGCTCGATACCGTTCTCTTTAAAGAACGATAAGAACTCAAGCGCTGAGCCATAACAGCATTCCCGCATTCTCAGCAGGTACGCGTGCAACAGCTCTACTGTTTCAAAGTACTCGGGATCCCAACACTCTTCTAAACCGTGGCAAGAACAATGAGAGGCGTGCACCTCGAAGAACTGCTCCTTCTTCGGGTCGTACCCAAAGACATACGCGCCACCACAATAATTGTCAGCGTCTTCTTCGCCATGGGCATACAAAATGACGTAGTCATCGCACCGTATGGCAAATTCATCACAGACATCGTGGTAGTAAGCATTATGCGTACCATCGTCATTAAAGCCGGTGATACGTGGAGTCAGATTCAACAGCGCTTCTTTATTCAACATAATGAGTTTCCTTGAGTAGTTTATCATCGCAAGATAAACAGTTGTGATCGGTATCAATTTCCGTTCACTACTCTTGGTGTTCTTCATCATGTTAAATGGATCGAGGTTAAGGACAGTCTGCATTCGTACAGTCCGGTCGGCTTTAGCGAATATGACTTAGTTGAAATCGCAGCTGTCCAAAACCTCAAAAGGGTACCCGAGTGCACTCGGGCTTAGACTGATCGTTGCCCCCGTCAACCGGGCGTGGTGGGGTGAAAGCCCAATGGCTACAATCAATCTAATTCTGAATAGGTGTCCGGGTCAAGCCCGGACTTAAGTTAACCGGCGTTGTAATCCGCGAGGATCACAGCAGCGGACGCAGTGTGTGCTGTTCCCACTAGGGTAACGCGCAGAGTATGGACATCCTTGAGTAGAACCCAGCTGCCATGATAGCGCTTAGCTCCCCACTCAAATTCTTCCAGTGACTCCTTCATGCAATCCAGCACTTCACCAGAATCGGATTTGTTACAGAGTCCGGGGTGCAGTAGTCTAGCCGCATCCTCAGACGCAGCGACCACGACCATACCACTAAACTCGTCCCAATCCACGCTGTCGGTACGTTCCACTTTATAAATGTTCATGCTCATCTCCACTATGCTGAAAGCTGTCAGCGAGATGTGGTTTCCTGAACATGAATGCATTTGCCCGTTAACTTAATTTCGGTGTTTGGAGTTGGCTGTGTGGGCCTTGTCGTATCGAGTAATCAGTCAGCGATCAGAACACCTACCTGATCCAGATGGAACAGTAGTCTTTTGTGTGTTCGGCTATTACGGGCTTATGGGCGTGCCGTAGGTCTCTGCGATCATCGCTGCAGGTTGGTTACCAGCCAGACCTGTGCCTCTTACCTGAACAATTTGGTGGCGGCGGATGGACTCGAACCATCGAAGACCGAAGTCGGGGGATTTACAGTCCCCTGCAATTGCCGCTATGCGACACCGCCAAATTTGTTAATCGATTAACCACGTCAGGACATAATTGTCGGACTTCTTGGCTAACCACGTATAATATTTACTGTGCCGGATCAGATGGAATGTCTGAATACGGTGATCAATAAAGATCTGACGGATGTCATCTTTCGACACCTTTTCTTTACTGATCATGTCGCGCAGCATGTGGGCTGTGATAATGCGACACTTTGCCTCTTCAATAACATTAGGGTTCTGGCGGATCATTACCGCCGCTTCCGGGTGGATAGGAACCCAACCAGTACCCGGTATCCAAATGGAGTCGGATACTTTTTTACCATCCTGCGTGTTCTCATCTAACGATGCGTACATGGACAGATAGTTGACCGCGGCTTCTTGCAAGGAAAGGTTAAGGACAACCAAACGGGAAAGCGGATCACGGATCAAGCTTTCAATCATCCATTTGGTTTTACCGGTTTGACGCGGCCCACCTATTCCAAGCGTAAAGAATTCTTTCAGCGCCATGGGTTTATCCAGGGCTAAACAATCAATCGGGCCAGCCACATCAGGGTCAACTAAACCACGTTTGAGTTCTTGCGCAATCGCATCATAATTGATGGCTGCCATAGAAGCGTCCTCGTTAGGTAGATTACAGGTATTGTGTCACCGGCTTAAACCGGAAACGTTTGCACAGCTTTTGTAACCAGTACGGTAATGCAGCAGCAATTTCACGATGGTGATCATACAGCTCTCTTGCCCGGCGCATTTCTATCCCGTAGTGGATTTCGTCTTCGAAGTCCATGGGCTTACCGTCAAGCGTGTAGACACTCGCGCCATTGCGCTGATGGAACTTTACGCGTGGTTTCATACTTACCTCCTTACATGTCAAGTTTTGAGATACCACGTGGCTGGTCGTGGTTACGGGTATTCGTCAGCGTACTTTCAGCTGATCCCAAGTCTCCTATTCCCCGCCGTCTGGCCATTACAGGTGCCCAATTCGAGCATTCATCTCAAAACCGCAATTACTAAGGAAGCGCATAAATCCAGAACAAGGTAACTGCTTCGATAGCTCAGAAGAACCACGAGAGACAGTTACCTTACATACTAATATACGCAGTAGTATTTTTATACTAAGACTTATACCCGGCGAAGACCGCCGCGGCGAATGCTGCGCGTGACGTCATCAACATCTGATGCATAGCCTGCTCTGCCGTAGGGTACGGAGAACGCAGGTTGATGTTGAACTCCTTTGGCTCATCGGCCTCGGGTTTCTTAGGAACAAGTACAAGCTGTGTGCAAGACATGATTAGCCATCCAATCGTTTAAATTTCGTGAGGAACTCACGCAGAGGACGCGTATACCAGTCATCAGGTGCATCCACTGCTGCATAGACGACATTGGTTTCCCAACCGGGTTTAGGCTCTTTATTGCTAAAATTAATAACGCTGTACTGTTTACCGCTGTGGTGTGTCCACAGCTGACCGATGCTGATGTCTGCATCTTCTAACAGGGCGTCAGTGGTAGCGGGTTGATCAAAGGAATGCAGTATGACGTCCAGCGCCACAGTTACAGGGGCTTCACAGTAAACATGACCACGTGCCACATCAAAGACCAGTTCAGACAACGTACCCGGAATATCACCACATACAATTCGTGGGTTGTGCGGGGATGACGTCATCTTGATTTCCACACCATTAATTTCGGCACGTTCAATGGTCGCGCAGGATACATCACTGACCGGTGTGTCTGAGTTAGCACAAGCGAGTGCAATAATACCTACTGGGTAGCCAGCTGGGGTGACAGTGATTTTTGTTTTTGATAATTGTGCCATGACGCCCTCTGATAATCGGAAAAGAAAAGGTGGGTGTGACCCCACCTTTAACAGGTTACTGGATAGGTGTTAACATAACCGACAGGTAGGTGTCACCCTGACAGGTGAAGCTCAGGTCTACTTTCAATAATTCTTTGAAATAACTCTTGACCAAATCACGCTCGTGATCAGAGATCTTCAACGGACGCGTCAGTACGACCGTACGTGCATCATTGGTCCACAGGGATACTGCGCGCTCGACGTTGTTCAATAACAAACCCGATATCGTGTCACCAAAGTAAAGACCTGGCGAGGCGACCGGTGGTGGGTTAATAAGTTTAGGCGGCGAAAGCAGTAAAGCATACCCACTATCACATTTCTCGATTTTTATACCGTAACGCGGGGTAGCGTTCAAGAAGGCATCACGCACGCGATTGAAATACCGCGTCATCGTAGCGTCGTCTTGTACAGGTTCTGCATGCGGTAAATAGATGCCGTAGTTTTCTTCCCGACGTAAATCAATCGCAGGAATTTGTTCGACCTGAGCAACCAAATGCGCGTTAAGGATCAATGCCCAGTCTTGCTTAACCGTTAAGTCATTCAACAGTGTTTTCAGGCTATTAGCATACACTGGATCATTAAACGGAATGCCAGCACTTTTTGCCACACTCGTGGTCAGGCTGGGGCTTTGCAGCTTAACGGTGCCTTCTGACCTGATCTGGATCTGATCACCTCGTACGGTCAGTGTTTCACCTGGACCTGTGTGGTCGACCAGCGTACCTTGCATGTGAAGGTGTGATTCACCCATGATGGCCATTGGGTACGGGTCGGGATTGAAGGTCGATACGGTCTTGCCTTCATTCAGGATGTAGACGTTACCCAACCCTTCTAATGGAATACAGGTCGTGGGTTCACGATCGCTTTCCGGCACAAAGTACATCTGTGCAGGAATGTCAGCACCAGCGCGACGAAACTCAACGTAGGCACCAGCGGGTATTGGGTAAAGCGTAAACAGTTTACGCGCATCGCTGTCTGGGATGTTTTCCGCAGACATTACTTTAGCAATCAAGTTCATGGTTTCTTCCTAGTAGTGTTAATGATGATAGTAGTAGTGGATGCTCTCGTAAGAGCGGGCGTGTGCTCGTAAGCACGGTGACTCGTAAGTCAGGGTTTGGTTTTCCCTTTCGGTGACGTATCACCCCGGGCTTTCATCTGGGCTTTCTTAACTTGCAGATCGACCACGATACAACCTAAGCGGAAGGCGATCTCGGACATCTTATCTAACGACTCCTTTCTGCTCTTGCTCATCTCAGGCTCCTATGTGATTAACGGCGTTTTAACGACCCCAGCATCTGGGTGCGTTTTGCAGGGTTGGGTGTGCGCATGGCTTTGCGGTAGGTAGCTACTTGCGCGTCACTCCAATACGAACCGGGTTTAACAGGCATGATGGATTTCCTTAACATCAAAAAAAAAAAAGAGGGAACGCGGTACACGATTACCGTCGTTCCCAACGAGAGGCACAACTTTATTAGTTATTCTAATGAGACAGGCGCAGGAGAAAGACTGTATCACATAGTAACACAGTCCTTTGTTTTTAATTACTTGCGCGATGTCTTAGAGAAGAACCGAAGTTGCTGTACCACACGGCGAATGTCACCCACGGTGTTGGTTAACACCCCGCGGTTTAACTGTACGCCGTTTTTGTTGATGGTGGCAAGTTCAACCCCATTCAGGGTCATCTTGTCGTTGTTGATACTGAAAGCCCCTTCCAGGAGTTTAACACTGGACGGGTCGGCTTGGTCTGGTTTGGTTAAAACAAAGCCGTGCTTTTCGGTAAGTTGGAGTTGTAGTGTGGTCATGCGACCTCCGATACACGGTTAACAATCATGGACATGCTGCGGGGTAACTTGGCTTTCACCACGTCAACCTGACAGCGGAAGTATAGCGGTTGGTGCTCAGGGTGTTCTACACGCACCAGGAACAACGGAGAACCACTGACCCACATGACCTCTACTTTGGCCTGGTTAAGATCATAGCGGCCCTCAAAGTCGCACTGGAGTGGTAGGTGAATACCCGGGGAATACTGCATGGTGCGGTTGGCACCCCGGTGGTCAGTATAGACAGTACGAAAGAAGATCCGACTGTCTTCACAATACCGCGTCTGTTCGCAGCGTAAAGACAAGTCGTTGACCTTGATGCGCAACCAGTCATCTTCCGAGTGTTGTTGTTTCAAATGGTCGAAGACATCAGCGCTGATCTGATTAACCGCCATGTTATCGGTGTGATTCATAGTGAGTACTCCCAATTACTCAGAACGCGTAATGCGCTTTACGGCCATCAACTACAAAGTCAAATTCCAAACGCCATTTGCGCGTGTCGCTGAATTCATGCAGTTCCGGTAACGACTTCAAGAACTCATAATGATTGAACGCGTAACAGATGAGGTTGAAATGATGATGCGAACTGTTAGTGTCAACACCCAGGATGTGATGAGTGACATCGATGCCTTGGACGGTCGCACCATCGTCAGATTCAAGTGTCATGAAATCTATCTTAATGCCGTTATCTTTGTACTGTGGATGCATGGGGTCGTCAGCCAATGCTTTGTGCGCCGCTTCCACTCGCCGTTTCGCATGGACGTACATCAAACGAACCTTGGCGTCTTCTGCATCGCCAGTTGAAATGATGCTCTGGTATAAATCAGAGAAGTCCAGGATGTGGCGATTACCCAGACCACCGATGGCTTTGTCGACCGGGATGATGGTCGGTTCCATGTTATCGAACGCCACCAGAATGGGGTAGTCCGCCATGAGTTCGGTGCGGTTTGGGTAAGCCAGCTCAACATCATCAAGGATCCGATGCGGGTCTTTAAATTCTTCAGGGGTCGGAAAAACTTCTGCCCAACGCGCATCCCAAACGTCGTTGTACTCTTTGCCGTTGTGGACCAGGTACAGGTTCTTTGCTAATTGCTGATACATGTTAAGCTCCATGAAATAAAGGTAAGGTTATCACCTCAGTAATATAGATTTGAAATTTCCTGTATTACATAAAGCCGGCATAAACCCTCGCACGCACTACCTGGGTGGGTAATGAGTGGAGGAGTTTTATGTCATATAATAGCGTAGCGGGAAGGCCTTGGTATTACTGGACTTATCGTATGAATCGTAACGTTACATTCACTTATTAATGGAGCAGGTATGTCAGTTAACAATCTTATTTTAAACATGGGTATGGAAGCGTTCGAAGAACCTTCTCTGCCTGCCCCGGTTGACACTGTGTATGATGCACCGGTTGACGTTGATGTCGCTAACGCTATGGTTGTGGATCGTAACGTTGCTGTTGAAGACGCACAGATCGCACAAGCTGAACTGGGTATGCAAGCGCAGGCTACTGAACTCGCTACCTATGACCAGCAGCTGGACACAATCCAGAACCTGCAGGCATCCATGGAAGCATTCATGACCGTGGGTATCACACCTGCAGTGGCTGAACTGCTGCACGGTCAGATCACAGCTTCACTGGAAGCCCTGGGTATCGACGCAACGCAGGTCGGTGGTGGTCTGGAAAGCTTTGACAACGATGAAGCATCTCTGGCTTATCTGAACGCGGGTCTCGAAGCGCTGAATGATGCCAAAGGCACCATCGGCACCAAAGTGGCTGGCGCCATCGTTGGCATCAACACCATGATGACTCGCTTCATCGACGGCATCGTTCTGAAAGCTGGTCGTCTGAAGAAACGCGCTGAAGGCATCATCGCTGATGCACAGAAAGCCACAGGTACACGTCAGGTGAAAGTGAAATCCAAATACCTGGCCGTGAAAGGTGATAAGGTTACCACTAACCTGGTCGGTGATCTGGGTGGCTTCACCAAAATGGTTACTGATCTTTCTGGTGACTACATGCAGAAAGTCGGTAGCTTTGCTAACGGTCCAGTGAACTCTGCGATGTCCTCTCTGAAATCTGCTGCTACACTGGCTGATGCGAAGAAGATCATTGACAAACTGGTTCCACCTCCGTACCCAGGTTCGAACATCTCTGTCCAGGACACCCCAGCACTTACGCTGAAGCGTACTGAAGTGTCTCTGGGTGGTTACGCGGTATTCGATCTGCGTTACAAAACCACTGGCGGTGATTCAGTCGGCGAAATCGCATCTACCATCAAAGCGCTGGGTAAAGCCCGTGTTGCACTGCGCCGTCCGAAGGAAGAGAAGTCAGACAAAGTGGTCTTCGAAGCCACCCTGACTCCTCAGGATGCAGTGAAGATCGCGAACGAAGTCATCAAGGCCTGTAACGCGACTCTGGCTATCCAGCGTAACGTGAAGATGACCATGGGCTTCTTCGGTAAACTCGCAAACCACACCATCGGTCTGAACGAAGCCATGAAGACTTCTTCTGGTGCAGACAAAGGTGTAGCGACTCTGGTCTATACCCTGTCTAAACTGCCTACCTCCATGATCGAAGGTGTACGTGAACTGGTTCGTGGTATTCCTGCTGCGGTCGGTGAAGTTGGTGGTGCTGCACTGGATGTTGCTGCTCAAGCTGCTAAAGGCGGCGAAGCACAGTCTGAGTAATTAATCAGCATAATTGGAGGCCTCCATTCCCCAAAGGGATGGAGTGCCTTTTATGCCGGTTTCGTTTTACTTTTAAAATTTTTATATTTCATTTAGGTATACATAAGCACAACCCACTGACTGCCCCCGGTCCCCCACTTTCTGACTCGTTGCACTCGTGTACTACTAAGGATGTCGTTCGGCCCTTGCCTCTCTCCTCTACCCTCCGCTTCTACTCACTTCATTCATTCATTCCATTATCTTCGATAATTTCATTCATTCATTCGTATCGTACGCTCCGGGGCAAATTTTTACATTTGCATAGTATTACAGAAACGTATGTATAGAAATACAAAGGCAATTCCCACACTGATTTTTATTAATTAAAAGTATCCCATCCCCTAAAGGAAATGTCGTACTCCGGACGACCAATATTGATCGGGGCGCGGGCCCGGCGCACAAAAAAAAGAGGAGCCGAAGCTCCCCTGTGATAATGACTTACACGTCAGTGTCTTTGCGCAACCAGAACTCGCCGGTCAAGCTTGGCGTGCTGATACTGAACTGCTCATCTTCACGACTTGCATTCAATGCCCGTATCAGTTTAAGGAAGTCAGTGATTGTCAATGCAGTTGTTGCATACGGCCCTGAACTCCCGCCCTTCCGTAGACGCGGATTATCAGTTGGAACAACCACCAATGCATCTTGGTCAGACCGGGTGTGTAACGGGATAGTCAGATCACTGTCGATGGAAAACGCACTGACGGTGTAGAACCAATTACGTTCTTGTGTTCCCGGAGGACCTGGGACGAATTGACGCACCTGGAACAGCTGACCACCCTCCTCGTCTATCTTACTGAAGTTCACACACAGCATACGGATGGCGTGCATCATAAACTGCTGATCGAGCATCGGCTTCGGCGGTTCATCAGGCGTATCGCCAAACGGTGAACGCACCACTGCTGCATGAGCAAATGCCGCAATGAACCCATCCAGCATATCCACCGCACTGACCGTGTGCGCATGGAAGCCACCCATAAACTGAAACATATCCAGCGTCAGGAACAGGTCGTTTTCACGACCCAGGGTAACGTCACCCTGAATATCGTAATCGACCATGAACTGTTGTACCTTGTTAAAGAACGGCATCAGCATTTCACTGGGGCAACTGCCAATGTCAAGAATACGACACACACCAACGGCAGTAATCACCAGACGGAATGGACGACGCTGAAGACGCGGTATAAACGAAATACACTTACGGGCGATGCTCTGGTTTGACTTTTCCATAGGAGATCCTCTGCTATGTGGTTGGGTTAATTAAAACTTGTTTTTGTTAGACGAGATAGACCCAGGCTGACTGCTGTTGCCGGTGCCGTAGTTCTGTGGTGTGCGGTTACCGCCATGTGGCATTTGCTGACCAATAGTCCGACCAAACCCCTCATTGCCAGACCCACCATTGTAGTTGCCATTACCGCCACTGTTCAAACTGTTAGTGATGCGCTCACGCTCGTAGCTCGGCGTGAGCACACGGGTGTTGCCCGACTCAACCAACTGCTTGACTTTCTGCATGTAAACCAGCAGCCCGTCGAGCTCGGCTTTCAGTTCATTGAGATCAACGTTAGGGTTACTGATCAGCAGGTTGATTTGTGCCGCAGTATCCTGGTCGGTAATCATCGCATACGGTAACACCTGGAAGTTCTTGGCGTTGGCCAGGTAATCAGCGATGACATCCATCGTTAACGTCCCTGCCGTGGGAATGCTGACATACGCTGTTTGACCAGACATCTCGTGTTCCGGGTGCATCAGACAGATAGTCAACGCAACACCTTTACGTGTAGGGCCAGCTGAACTCCCTGGCTGAGAGGTAAAGGTTGCGAAACGGAAACCACGGATGAAGTCGATAGGGTCTTTTGCGATCTGTTGCATAGTTGTTCTCACTTGTTGAGTTTAGTATTAATAATGGCAGCGTTTTCCAACAGACGATCGACGTCTGCTTTCAGCATGCCTTTGACACCACGATCGGTTTTCACCGCGTAGTCATACCAGCCGAACTGTTTACCGTTGAGGATAAACCCTGGACCACCTAGGGTGATCTCATAGCGTAACCAATCCGGCAGTTCGTAAGTTTTCAGTGTGTAGCTGATCTTCAGGATATCCAGGATTTTATCCATCACCTCTTACCCGATGTGAATTTTACGATGACCGTTAACGTGACGGGTCAGTTTGAGCAGTGTTGCAGCCACGTGTTTACCCAGGTTAAACTTCACCGGCAGTCCGTCATCTCTCACACCCAGCGCCTTAAACACAGTGGCATCAATCCGCAGTATCAACACAGCCTCACTGCAGCCCTCGTTATATTCGATGTCGGCATACGGCCAGACATATACCGGGTTGTATTTTAACCATTGCACCACCGCTTCTGCAGCCTCACCGGTATCCGCTGTAAAGAAGACACCCGTTTCATGTTGCAACGCCTGGTCGTTCATATCACGCAGACGTAATTCCACGCGCTTGGTAAAACTGTTAGCAGTACTCTTGTCAAAAGACAACAGGTACTGTAATGGATCTTTAACCGTGTGCATAAGACCCCCTTAGGCTTTGACAATTTTCAGGAAAGAACGGAAACCAGCGTTAGACATCGTTTCGACGGTTGCACGCAGGTTTACTGTTTCGAGTACCGCATTGAAACGATCCAGCGGTAAGCCACACACCACATCAGGCACGTGTGTTGTGAACGCATCACGCAGGAACACAATCGGTTGAGTGTGTTCGTTATCCGCTACCTCGTACTCTTTGCAGAACACCTGACGGTCATCTTCACGCCAGTCAAGACCGGTTGAGGTGATGTAATGATCAGCGATAGATTTCAACGGCATACCGTCGATAAGACCAATGCCCTGCTCATCACCACGATACTGCCAACCACCCTTATCCCCACGGATAATGTCGAAGTAGGTTAACCAGCTCATGGTGTCGCCTTCGTCCGGCATATCAAACGCCTTGTAGATGAGCGTTTTGATTTCGGTCAGAATGCGATCGAACGCCACGTCCAGTCGATGATTGTGAGTATAAGACATCAGTGAACCAAACCACAGTACACTTGGATCCATTACCAGCTCCAATGTGCGGGTCGTTCCGTTCCATTGCACAGAGCTGAACTTGAAACCGTATTCGTTGAAATAAGCGTTGACAGATTCTGCCACATCAAAGCGACGATTCACACTGGTCATGGTTTCTTTGACGCTTTGTTCAAGCTCAACGACTTCGCTGCGGACAATCGTTATTGGGTCAGTGCCAATCAGGGCAATCAGGAAACCGTTGTGTTTCAGCATGTCAACGATTTCGTTTTCAATTCTGTCTTTAGTTGCGTTCATGGTACTACTCCTACAGGTTAAGTCGGCATAAAAGCCCGGGAATAATCCCAGGCTCGATTTATGTTACTGCGGGCCGCGCGGGCCGAGAGTAAACTCGACATGTTGCGCTTCCAGGGTTTTAACAAAGTCGCTTAAACGCACTGCGTCAACGACTTGACCACTGACGTATTCGCTACCGATAATCAGCCAGGTACGTTCATGGTCAATGGTGCGTGTCAGTTCATCACGGTACGGTGAACGTTCCAACACTTTGATCCCGATGTTGTCAGGGTCATCTTCATCCACCATCTGGGCCTGGGCATACACCAATGCCACACTGTCTTTAAACGCACTGACAAAGCGCCCAATGGTTCCTTTGGGGATGTCACCAGTGGCCACCAGACCGGCACGTGCTAACGCCGGCATCGACTGCGCCATGGTTTGAACCTGCTCTTCGGTTTGGCCAATCAGATTGCCATCAGAGAGCTTACACAGCCAGCTGCCGTACGGGAACTGATTCTGTGCAACCCAGAACCCACCGTACATCACCCCGATGTTAGTGGAACCCATTGCCCAGTCCGGGACATTACTGAGATCATCCTGCGAGTTGATCTTGACCAGATCTGCAATATAAATGAATGACATGTTAAGCCTTATTCGATGTAAGAGACATCCGCCCCTTTAACTAACACAGCACCGTGCGCGCCGACTTGGTCAAACGACGCACTGTGCCAATATGCTGAGCACACCCCTACACGCGGGACCACCACCAGGTAGTCTTCGAGCTTGCTGTCATCAACTGAACCAACAAGTTCAATACCTTGTCCCTGAACAACCTTTCCCGCTTTAGCGACGCCACCGCCTTTCAAGAAAGCGACCACTTTTGCGACAGGGGTTGGGTTTGAGTGTGTTTTAGTAGTCATGACTTAAATCCTTGGCTGTGTGATACGAAAAAGAGAGACTTTGCTGACACAGGATTTATCAGTCACATGAGCCTGGACTGGAATCTGAAGGACTGCTGTCGTAATTTCCGTGATCTGAGTGTGACGGAGAATGATACGTTGGGCTGCAATGCCGTCCGGTATCGTTGCTGTGGCTTCGGTAATCATCACCGCTGTTCATGCTAAGCACAGCCATTGCCGCGGTTGCGTTCATCATGTTGTCTTCCTCCCGTTGACGCGAAGGTGGAACGGGATAAGGGGTGTGACGCGTTGGAAGACGCGGTACAGTGCGGCGAGGTAAGTGACTACTGTGTAACGGATGACCTTGACGTAACCGACTGACGAATTGCCCGTTGTGGTCAAGGTCACCAAACTTAGACCAGTGCCCGTCGAAAAATACCCAACGATCATCGTCAATATCGAAGGTAGCCCCATCAGGTGCAATAGCCGGCAGGTCTTCATACCGTCTGACCTTGTGTGGCCAGGCAGCAATGATAACCCAGGTACCACCCGGATCTTTACGCCACAGGTTATCGCCAATGACTTTAAGTTTACCGGCTTCATCAGGCAGCGGACCTACGCCCATGGTGGGGTCGATCCGCGGCTTGTTGTTTAACCGTGCGTTATGCTTAACGCCCCCGAATCCTAATAACTTCAAAAAGAACTTAAGCATACGTTGCCTTAAATAACAATGATACGGTTTTCTGAAAAGTCGTAATCGTCAGCAGAAGGGATGTTCAGCTGATCACGACCGGCGATGTGTGGGCCACGTACATACAGTTCACCGTCTTCGTTCGCTACTGTACCGAAATGACGCAGACGCCACAACGTACCGTAATGTTCGACCGGATTCCTGCCCATGCGATCCATAAAGAATTTGTCACCCTGGAAATTCTTCGGCTCCAACGCAACACGTTGATGTACCGGGCGACCCGCGACCATGCCATCGAAGTACGCTACCAATTTATCGGCGTTGTACGACGTCAGCATCAGGAACGACTCTTCACGGAACTGACGACCCAGCACCACGAACTGCTCACCTTCATTCGTATAATGAATGTAGCTGCGTACAGTGGCGTTGTTGTTTTGTATCCAGTTGGTGATCTCAGACAGGTTAGCGCCTTCGATCATCTTCATGGCCTGAGGTATATCAAAGCTCTGGTATTCTGCATCGAACCCCAGAGGGTCTTTCATGACCTCCTGTAACGCCTTCAGTGGGCTTTGTTTAATTAAGCCGGTAAACTCAGCCGTGTAACGCATAGAACGCGCTGTGATGGCTAACAGGCCGTTATTCCACGTCGTCCCAAGTGTTGCTTCAAGCTGACGTACAGCCACAGTGATGTCCGCGATTTCTGCATCAACCGGATTGACCATCAGACGAGTGACTTTCAGCGCATGGCACTGTGTGTCGTTGATCTGAATATAAACCACCGCCAAGTTATCATCTTTGGCAGTAGGGTGGTTATAGACTGAAAACTTTCCGTAGTTGCGCAGATCCGCATCATAACGAATCATGTTCTCAAACTGATTCATTGCCAGTACACGCATAGTTACATCCTTACAGGTTAAGAAATTGGTTAAGATATTCACATGGATAATATAGGTTTAAAATCAACTACAATGAGAGGAACGCACTATGTTTGCTGAGGATATCCACCATATCCTGTCGGGTGCTAATCAGCAGTTGCAGGCTCCGTGGTCAGAAACACGAGACCCAATTGACTGGGCAGCAGGATTTGAGAAAGTGTCAGCAGGCTTAGAATCCTACGCGACAGCCGGCAACGGTATGACGATCAAGGAAGCTTTCCTGAAGAACTGCCCGACACTGGTTGCTAACCGCGCCTTGGTCAAAGCCCTGGCCATGTACTCCAACCGCTTTCGTACCAAGAACCAAGATCACATCAGTTTCTTTGGTGGTAACCTGATTGGTGTCTACCCGATTAAGTTTACCATCGCTGACCGCAACGAATGGTTCGACAGTATTCTGGACACCGACGAAGTGGATCTGACCAACGACGTTCATAACACCATGTGGGTCAACCCGAAGTTCCACGTCACGGGTGATCTGATGAACTTGTCAATGGTGCCACTGTTGCATTTACTGCACCATTCAAAAGAACTCAGTCCTGCCGAGATCGAACAAGGTAAGATGGACGTGGTCCGTATCTTCCACTACAAAAACTTGTCATCGATCCTGAGTCACGACTACCCGTACCCGGCCAACAAATCGGTGGCCATGGAAACGTACAAACAGCTGTCAAAGAAGTTTGACCTGAAACAGTACGGCAGCTGGCACGCCCTAATTGATGCGCGTGCTAAGTCAATTATTACAAAGGGTACGGGGATTCACTACGAGACGTATGTCCGTATGACGGATGACAAAGCAGTCATCTACATGGTGGGTGATGTGCAGGACCGTTTACGTGACGTGATCAACTCCATCAACAACGTGTTCCATAGCGTGAAGATGAAAGAGAACATGATCACGGAAGGCTCCTCATCTGTTGAGCTTGATGGCGTGCGTCACATTCGTGATGTCGAACGTGTGGTCTCCATGTACTTGCGTTATATCAAGAACATCGTTGGGGTGGAGTCAGACTGGTACCGCCCTGAGTTGGCTGAGATCATCACCAAATCTAACCCGACCATTCCCCCTGCACCTCTTGAGACATCGCTGCGGTTTATCTCGTCGAACTACCGCTACGATAAATCGGGCACCATCGATAAGCTCTTACAAGAAACGATTCAACATCTGTTTGAATACATCTCGTCTAAGAACTTACGGCTTAACGATATCCCTGATGTGATTTCGAAAATGAAAGGGGCTTATCGCTCTAGCCGCACCAGTAACGAAAGCTTACTGAAGATGCGGGACCTGGGCGATGAGATCGTTAACATGGCAACGGGTATTCGTACACCTGCAACAGTTGCTACCGTGCGTGTAGGGTTGTTCCTGTACATTATCCTGCGCGCCCTTTCCATGAAGCATTACTCTTCTTAAGGACTTTTATGTCTCCGTATGAAAAGAAAGACGTCGCCGACAACCTGGCACGTATTAAGGCGTTCATGACCGACGCTGTAGGGTGTGGACTCGAGTCACTGTCCACTGAACCGGCTATTCTGCTGGCGTCCGATATGGCTGCGGCTTATCCGGATTTGTTTAAAGTCGAAAGCGGTCTGGAAGGACTGAAGGGTTTACAAGCAGCCCTGGAAGCGGAACTGGCTACGCCGATGACTGCTGAACAGTTCCAAACGGCGCAGATGATTGAACTGGGTCTGGAATCACTGGAAGATGCGACTGAGATCCGTGCCCACATTGCACTCGGTGAAGGCAACGAAAGTTTCGAAACCTCTGAACAGCATCTGCAGTTTGTTGAACACCTTCAGGAGAAGTATCCTGATCGTCTCGACGGCACCGGTCTGGAGAGCCTGGGTAAACTTGCCACAGGTCTGGAGCAAGTGTCAGGTTTGATCGATGATGCGCACACCCAAATGCAAACCAACGGCGCTATTGATTGGGCCAAAGTGTTTAATGCCGCTAATGTGGTTGCTTCTACCATCATCTGGCGCGCGTGGTCACCAAAAGGTCTGATCAAGTCACGTTACCTGATGAAGGGTGCAGCTACCCTGATGCAATACAGTGAAGCAGAGCGTGCACAATCTGATGGTGCGGCCTTTGGTTTCACGGGCATACAACGTCAACGTGCCGCATCCGCTGATCGTTACGTGATGCTGGGTGAGTGCTTGCGTGGTGTGGTGGGTGTCATGGTGTTCCAGGAATCTAACGAAGGTCGCTTCCGTGTCATGGAGATTGAAGAGATCTACCTGATACCGGAGATGCGTAGCGAAGAGAACCTGGCCGCGATGCGCGATTACATCCGTGTCGTTGCACGGGCCAACGGTTATGCAGGTGCACGTATCACCATCCCAACAGGGATCAAGTACCTCGTTGATACGTTCAGTGGTGAAGAGTTTGTTCCGTTGCGTGCAGTGGTTGCTGCCAAATATTTCTAAGGGTTTACCATGCAATTGATTACCGATGAAATGATTAAGTTACTTTCTATCCGCTCTGGTGTAGAGGCTCTGGAAAAGGATCTTGAATTGATTACGCAGTTTGTTAAACATGCTAACGGCGCAGGTCTGGAGTCGCTGGACACCCCGACCGGTAAACTGATTGAATCCGGTTTGACCGATCGCTATCCTGACCATTTTACACCCGGCGCGGGTCTTGAGGGACTCAGTGGTTTAATCGCAACTTTGAAGAAGGGTATAGACGGACTTAAGAAACTTGGTCGCGGCAAAGCCAAAGCCACTATTGAAAAGACCGCAGCCCCTGTTGAAGCTGAGATCAAAAACACCTACGCTAATAATAATTGGTGGGGTGGTAAGAAAATCAAAGAGACACCACCGATCACCAACAGCTTGTCTAAACTGATTGGTAACTTCTCTGATTTCTCCAGCCTTAAATCGGCGCTTACTGCAGCACAAAAAACCATGTCTGATGTATACGTTGCAAATACCAAACAGACTGAAGCGTACGGTGATTTGGTTGATAAAGTAGTAGCCGATATCCAGAAGCTTAAAGGTAAAAGTCAGGAAGAGTTAACCGCGTTTGCTAATGAAAAGATGGCGATGCTAAAGACTCACCTGGATGCTATTAAAAGTGACCTGCCGGAGATTAAGTCAGGTGCTTCCAGTGAACTACCTCCGTTGACTGCCGAACACGGCAAGTCTCTGGGTGAGCTCATGAAAGAAATAATGAGCTGGGGTGTCGATATTGAAATGGATGCCGAAGATAATCGCATTACGTACGGTGCGGGCCAGGATACGTTTGATAACGTAGATGGTGCTGACGATAATGATGCGATGAGCAAACTTCAGTGGAACTTCTTGTATTGGGAGTCCGCAACCGAAGCTAACTCTGCACTGGCTGACAAAATCTACAAGTGGTCACTTCAGGTTGCCCAACAGCTTGAATCGGTTATTAACAGTGCCGTGAAATAATTACATAGGCGGTGGGGCTTCGGCCCTGCCCTTATGCCACCGATTACAATAATACTACCCTACCGGAGGCATACATGTCTAAATATCGCACCCTGAAGTACTGGTACTTTCGTATGTTACGTAAGCTCGAATAATTAATCGGCATAAAAAAGGAGAGGGGCGCAAGCTCCTCTCCTTTATGCTGGTTTGAGTAATATCATGCAACCATTGCCATTGGACTGATATGAATGAAGCCTTTGCTGGTACTGATACCATACAAGTGCACCGACACCAAATCTTGCTGTAACGGAAGCATCGGGTAACCGATCATCTCCATACACTGCAGGAACTGGCAATCCGGGATACCAGGCGCGACATTCACCATCCGGGCAACTTTGTTAACAATACGATCTACTAAGTCTAACCCCAGTGCGGTGGCCACTCCTGGAGGGACTTCCGTTTCATAACGGCGAAGTAGATCAGTAAGGATACGAAACTCTTCTTGTTTCATTAAAACCTCGCTGATAAGATAAAACGTGACATGAGTCTATATGTTAGCGCACCCATGTCACGAAATACCAATTAGAAGTACATGCCTGCATAACGTCGTGATTTAACACGTGAACCGAGATTAGTCGGCGGTGCGGTGTTACGACCTGCACGTGCTTTCAACTGACGCGTTTCTTTGGCTTCCAACAACAACTGATCAACAGTCATAGCATCATTGCCCATATCGACGATTTGTGCACGCAAGTTACGCACTTGTTGCTCAAGACGTGTGATGGCCATTTGATGTGTGGCAGTTTTCAACAGCTCCATGGTGCTGGTCAATTCATCACGCAGACGAGACTGATGATCCAGCCACGCTTGCTCTTCGATGCTGTAACCTTGTGCCTGTTCAGAAACGCACATCACTTTACGTGTGTCGATTCCGTACCAGTCCTGGTGACGTGCATCGGTGATGAACCAGTAACCCAGCAGCCAAGCAATAACGAGGTCATCGTGACCGCCTGACTTATGGTCAACACGGCCGCCCTTCGCCACCAAGCCCATGATCTGATCGATCAGTTCTTTGTCGCGTGTTGCGTAACCCGTGTGCTTCGCTGCCTCCTGCAGAACACGACCATAAAGAATCGGACGTGATTGTGCGCCAGTCCAGAAGCCGAAGTACGTACGTTTGGAATCGTAGAACTCCTGTGTACGTGCACCCAGAGGTGTGTTGACCAATTCCATGAACTCCGTGCGGCGCACAGTCTGATCATCCACCAACGTATTGTAGATACGTTTAAACGGATCCATACCACGACGTGGCAATTCAATCAGTAAGTGGTCAATCAGGGATTGTGCACGGTTGCGTTCAGGAACGAACGTGGAGTTCTTGTGTTGTTCCAACAAGTCCGCCACCATGTGGTTGACGTTGATGGTGTTGGTGTTGCGGAAGTTCATGGTTGCCACTACACCCATGTCACGGATATCACGGAAGACGATGGTGTTGCTGTCCCCGGTAGAGGTCGCGTCCGACGTATCCATGCCGATGATGTAATGTGTGGCTGTTTTGTTGCTTTCGATCTCGGCCTTGGTAATGTACCACCGCACGATGTACTTGTGCTTTGTGATCTCGGTATACACCACTTCGCGTTGCGAGGCGTTGATCTTTTCGTTGAGTGCGATCGACAGAGGAGACGTCAGGTTACCTGAAGTCCAGCGGTTAAGGAAGTCACGTTCTGCCGACTCCTTGTCGTTCTTGTTCTGTGCGATGGTTTTACGTAACCATTCGTCAGTGTACCCCAACTGGCGATGTGACATGGTGATGTTCACCGCCGGTGCTTCCGAGCCCGAGTTGTTCATGATGGTTTCAGACAAATCTTTGAAATCCACACAGTCATAGTACATCTCGTTCCACACCGCAGCATCTTGCAAGATACCGTAGAAGTACTTGCCTTCACGGGAGTCGCGTCGACCGGCCGTGGTCGTAAAGATGTTGCCATGTGGTGTGCCAAACTTCTCAGCATAACGTCGTGCAGTGGTTGTGGCGTTCAGTGCCGCCGGGATAGTGATATCCACGAATGACAAGAACGGCCCTTCATCGATGTGAATGGTCGCCGTGGTAATACCACGACCCAGGTTGTTTGCTGCAGTTTCGTTACCCTGTGCGATGGCGGCCTTGTAAGCATTCTTCAGTGCAGCGTAGCCAATCCACTCGGAGTTGTCCGGATCATGACGGTCACGCACCACCAGGTATTTTGGTAAGAAGTCACGCATCGCCTTGAGACGTTTAATGTTCTCAGCACGAAGGTCACCCTTGGTAATCAGGGAGATGTTGTTGTTACGACTACCAAAGTAGATTAACCACAACATGATACAGTCAGTAGAAACCGACTTCCCGGTCTGACGTGGCTGGATCAAGAACACGTCGATGTGACACAGGTAAAGCCAACTCAAAGCCATGTTGCCACGGTTGGCGATATAACGAATACCTTCAGCCTGACCCGGAACACGGATGCGAATCACTTCACGAATGAAGTACCAGAAGTTGATACTGCACTCGATGGCGATCGCCTTCTTTTGCTCTTCCGTTAAGTTGGGATCATACGGGTCTACGTCGATTAGAGACTTGTTGAACAAGGAGAGCATAAACAGGCAGTTCTTCACACCCATGTCATGCATCTTCTTCGCAACTTTCAAGAAGCTGTCGTTCTTGGTCTCATAATGAACGTGTGGCATCATTCGGTATTTACACCAATCATTGCCATACAGTATCATAAAACGTGTTCCTTATAAAGCACAGGGTTGAGGGCGAAAGCCCCCAACACCTGTACAGTGAGTTACTGCTTGACCACCAGGGCAGAAACACCCAGCTGCAGTTCAACGTTACCCGTGTCCGTCTTCAACCACTTCACGTACACCGTCTGACCTACGTTCAGAATGGTGCTGATCGTCAGAACCGCGTTCCACTGCGCTACCGGATAGCGGTACACGTGGGTGCTGTCGACATAGATCTCAAAGTGGGTTGGTTCAGGTGCTTTCGACTCAGAGGCAATCGAGCGCAATGGGCGTGTATTGTAGAACATCTGCTGCAGCCACTCTGCGTAGGTCGCAATCCCCGCATCGACTTTCACCGTACGGGAGTTAGCAGTCTGCGTTGTGACTTTACAGGAGAGTCCCACACCAAACAGCGGGTCTTGACCAGGGTCGAACCCTACAGTCCAGTCCGTGCCGGTGGCAAGACCCGGTGCGCCGTACAAGACAACGTCGAGTTTCTGCACGTGACGGAACGGTTTCCAGCGAGAGTCAACATCTGACAAGGTTACCGCGTAAGACAGATGCTGCACTACACCGTAGTTCAATCCATCAAACGGTTCAGAGTTGGTGGCGACTTCCACTTTATCCGTTACTTCGTAAGCCATCTGACGATCCAGGTTATACAACCACCAGGACATCTTCCAGCCAAGCGCTGCAGAAGCGAACACCGGATAGCCGTACAGCTTCGCCGCGTAAGCACCCACGGCTTCGGTGGTCCGGATGCGATACTGCTCATCCACGTGCTTCTTCTCACCTGGGTTAGCCGATACCGCTTGTTCGTCGTCGTTCAGGAAGTAGGTCAGCGTCAGGTTAGCCTGTTGTCCCACGATAGTTGGGATATATTCCCGCATACCGTTTAACACCATGCGTTCGCCATCAACCGGCCAGTCCTTGTACGAGTTGTCGGTGTACCAAACACGCGCACGGAACTCCACCTGACTCAGGTCACGAATCGAAACCGGAATCTCAAGCAGGTTTGGATCAGCGCCGTTCATGAATGGCGAGAGCAGTTGTACGGCTTTCACGTACTTCTGACCCGATTCATTACGACGGACAAACGCCGTGTTCTGCACCACCATGCGGTACGCCGGGAGAATAGCACCGCCATTCTTGTCGTACGCCACAAACGTCAGGGTTTCCCCATCGGCTAAGTTCATGGAGCAGTTGCACGGCATCGGGATACGCACCGCAATGTTGCGTGAATCGTTGAACTTGGCCAGTTCCAAAGGAACCGTGTCGCTCACGATGTTACCCGAGTTGTCGTATTGACAGCTGACCACTTTGCCGTTGACACCAATATCGTTGTTCAGCCAGATTTTAGCCGACGCTGCATTGGAACCCCACACCTGAATGCGGTTATCCACACTCATCACCGGCGGCATCTGCGAGTAGTCAATACCGCAAACAATGAATTCACTGGTCAGGCGAGAGATACTGCCAAGAATCACCAGGTCATCATTGGTAGTGCCCGCACGGTCCGGTGCTTCCCAGGGAACCAGGGTCGACAGGTTTTCACCTTCCAGACCAACATGAGCAACGTAGAACCAACCGTTGTCTTTGTCGTTGACCCAGTCACCTTCTTTCGGAACGTAAGCGTAGTAGCCGTTTTCCTGAATGAAGGCCGGGCCTTTATAGATGTTACGAATATCCCAAAACGCAACGAGGTCGTTTGCCTTGGGAAGGATAGGTTTCAAGGCCGCCGCCAATGTGGTCGTGGTCTTGAACGCACCGCTCAATAAATCAGTCATCAGATTATCCTGCAGCAATGGTTACATACCCAGAAAGCGACGTGCGCTTATTCAGGTACAGATCAATAACACGATTCAGGAAGTCGTATTGCAACGAGGTCACCGACAAGGTACCAGGCTGGTTATGCGGTTCAACAAGCACATAGGTCCAGTCGATGTCTTTGGTGCAATGATCGAACGCCATCCACCATTTGTACGGCTCAAGAATCTTATCCAGCTTTTCATCCGATCCCCACCCAGCGGCAGGTAACACCAGGAAGCCCAGCTTGAGGTCGTAAATCAGCTTTTGTAACAGCGGCGAATACACCACGTACTTTTGCTGAACAAAATTGGGATCACCAAAATCAGGCTGTGGGAATACCGAGGTCAGGTAAGCACCCAAACGGTTATCCAGATCCAACGCCGCCTCACGCTGTGGGAAGGTCTCGTAGTCATCAACACCCCGCACACTCGCCATGACATTACTGATGTGATACGGCTGACCGTTATAGCTTGGATCTAATCCAGCGGCAGACGGAACGTCTTCTGCATACACCAGATCTTCACGCCGTGCTACACGTCCAGCGATCACACACCGCACCGTACGATCATCACGCAAGTTAAACACGTCATTATTACTGATGTGCTCACGGGTGACCCAACCGAACTCGTTAGCCGGCTGTGGTTGCAGATCAAGTGTGCCCCAGCCTGTACACCGCACAGTGAACTGCTGCGGCTGGTCAGGAACCAGGTAGGCTTTGTTGGTGATCACAATCCGTGGATAGTTCATGATGTAATCGATACCCGGAACCAACGAATGCCGGTTCATAATGATATCAACATTCCCCGGTGCAATCGGTGCTTCTAAGCCACCACCTACCCAGTCGTACGTGATCGAGAAGGCCAGCGTTTTATCGAGATGGTCCAGGGTGAAATCATAACCCAGGAACACGTCGTTGAACACCACCAGACCAATGTTGCGAACTTTGTTATGCACAAACGTAAGCTTACCTTGGTTCACCTTGTACACCGTGTCCAGGTTAGTGACGTCGGTCCAGGTCGTGTTATCAACCGTGGTCTCATCCCACTTCGCCGTATAGACACGGTAACCATAGTCTTTCAACAACGGTACGTCATCGTTACCAAAAACGTAGTGCGGTGACTTACTGGCTTTCCCGCTGTAGACTTCAATCAACGCCGCGTTTGCATTGTGTGCAATGTAGCGGTTGCCACCCGACTGGTAGTAGTTACCCAGGTACAAGCCATCACTGTCGTATTCGTAAACCTGTGCGTTTTCACGCAGGCTTGGTGACAGCACGGCGTAACCATTGCTGGTCTCACCCTTGGTCAGTAACAGTGGGGTGTTAGCCATCACTTGGGTCATTGCGTTGTAACCGTATGCATCACGCACCAGGTTAGAGCTCAGTAACTTGTACTGCGCACCCAGCAGACGGATATAGTCACAACGCTCCAGTTCAGCTGCGGACCATTCCGGCAGTGTTGCACGTACGTTCACCATCACATCAAGAATCAATGCATCGGTGAGTTTGTACATTTCATTTATACGGTTACTGTTAAAGGCAAGCTTTTGATCAAAGCCGCTTTTACGCATAACACACCGGACCGTACAATCGTTGAGCTGACCCCAACCTTGCTGCAACACAAAGTTTTGCAAGTACTGCACACAGAGTGCGTAATCACGATGGGTTAACTGACGGATTGCATCTTTGCGGTTGCGGTGGAAAAACACCCCCGTGCCATCGGGACCGATCAACCAGAAGTCGAGGTCATCAAAGTACACCACGTCCAAATCCGTTTCGTCATTAAGACGTGGCGGATGGAAGATGAACTTCTGTCGATTATCCAAGGTGGACAAAAACGTCGGCATGGTTTTGACCGGAATGTCCACCACTTTGAATACCGAGGCATCGTACGACACCGTGACATAATCACGTTGACGGTAGGAACCCGGGACAAAGTCATCCACCAGTTTACCGTTCACCAATGCCTGTGCCAACCCTTCCTTATTAGCCTTCAGTGACAGGTACTGATTCTGCCAACGCAAGACCTCATTGGGGTTACTCATCATTCCGCCAAAGCAAAGCAGTTTATCCAACCGCTCTTCTTCTAACAGTGTTTCCCAGTAGGCGTTGCTGTAGACACGCAAGTACACGTCCACGTTACGCGGCACCGCCATGTTCTGGAAATCCGTGATAGCAATCAGGATGTTGTGATCGTAACGTAACCGTACAAAGACACCGGTGGCGGGAAGTTGCACACCGGTATCCAGGTAGACGTTTGCCACCAACATACGCATGTAACGCAGGTCACTTAAACGCACCCACTCTTCTAATGGTAACGGGCTGATGTAACCATCACCGACGTTCCAGGTCCAGGGGTGGTTCTGTCCGATCTGAAAGACGTGGTACAGTTCTTTGCGGGTGGGTAACGGCACATACGCAGTCATCACCGAACTGTAGTTGATATCACCAATGTCTCGTGAAATACGAGCCAGGTGCAACACGTGCTGACGATCGGCTTGTGGGTTAGCCCACGCGTTTTCAATTGCGTGGTTTACTAAATCGACGCTCGCCATGACGCCCCCTTCTTACAGATCAATGGTGCCTGCGAAGCTGCGCATAAACACCTCTTTGGTTTTCTTGAATTCACCCCGGTCCAGAATACGACCCAGCACTGTGTTGCGGTAGTAGCTGTTGTTCGCAGAACCGTAGAGCATAGACAAGAACACCGGCGGATATTCCAAACCGATAGCGCCAGACTCAGCAGCATGACCACCAATCCACGCACCGCCAGCTACCGACACGAACATGCGCAGGTCCAGCAGTTTTAATTCTTCCGCCCCCACTACTTCAAGAGCATGGGTAACGAAAGACTGTACACCAGACAGGAACGGGGCATCTTCGAGTGTTTCTGCCACGACGTCTGCACGTACCCGCGATTGGTCGGTGACTTTACGCACGGCATTCATTCTTACCGCTGGATCGGCAAAGTCGCTTTCATCGTAGAACTGACACACAAAGAACCAGCCACAATAAGCCAGGAAACGTGGCATTTCATTGTAGCCCATTTTGGTTTTGTTCGCGATGGCTTCTGCGACCCAACGGATGTAGACCTGCATCGGAATAGGTGACAGGTTCAAGAAGTCACGCTGGTTACCGGACATCCAATACCACACCGCTTTCATGCGGATGATCTGCTGTTGCAAATCAGTGATGGCATTACGACTACGCAGCGCAATGGTGCCAGTTGCCTGATCAAACATTAATGCGGTGCGCGCATCGATAACGATGTTCTGTTTACCCAGTGTGTCGGTAAACGTGATAGGGTTGGTGAACGCTGTCTCGGTATCATTACCGGTAATCCCGGCAACCAAGAACCACATCCCCTCGACCTTCACCGGACCATAAATGCCGGTTAAGCCAGGAATGGGTTTTGTTGCGGGGATCAGACGCTTTTCAATCTTTGCTAACTTCATTGCCGATTGGATCTTATCGATCGGGTTCCAACTGGCCGCTTTAGTCTGATAGGGGGAAATAAACATGGTCGTGAAACCCTCTCCTGCGCGCTTTTATGTAAACAATGACACCTAATGGTATGGCACTGTTTAATCGTCGTAAATAGTGAACCATACCATTACTCCCTGCCACGACGGTGGTTTGTGTGGGGTGGATTGGCGCCACAAAGCAGTGAAACATGTTTCTAAAAAAGGCTCTTTTGACACTATCGATAGTTAGGAGAAAGGCATGTCAAATCTTTCTAACGGAGCACCACGTTTTATCCTGGAAGGTATCCGGGATGAATCCGTAGCCGCTCCGGTTCCCGTTCCGGAGGTGTACGCGCAGCATTTGCCGCATCTGTACATTCTCGCCGAGCGTGGGCCATTAACCCCGCAGTTGCTTGATCCTACGCTGTTGACCGCTTATTACGGCAGCAAGTCGTTCGATCCACTGTCTAAGTATTACACCATGGGGTCCGCGTTCGTTTCTACTATTGGTGGAACGGGCAACGCCATTATGGTGCAGCGTGTGCATCCAGCCGATGGCCTGAAGCCAGCGTACTTCTCGCTGGGTATCGAAATCGTTGCGGACAAAGTCACTGACTATGTGCGTGATGACAGCGGTGTGGCTCAGCGTGATGCCAACGGTAACTTCGAAGAAGACACCACCCAGCGTGATGGCTTCATCGCTCGTATCGTGATCAACCGCGACATCGATTCCGTGCTGTTTGGCGCAGGTGTTAAGAAGAAAGGTCTCCTGACTTCTTCTACTGGCGTGCAGTCCGATTTCTACCCGCTGCTTGATCTGGAAGTTCCTTATGCTGGCGCTTATGGCGACAACGTAGGCTTCTCCCTGTGGGCACCGAACACCCAGTCTACCACTCCACTGAATACCGCAGTGGCTGTGGACCAGCTGGCGCAACTGTTCGCCCTGCGTGTGTACGAGCGTCCAGACGTGCAGTCTACTGCCGTGCTGAAGCTCACCGCGGATCGTTCGTCTGAAATCAACTTCTCCTTTAAGAAGACAGTGGTTGATAGCGCGACGTCTACGAAGTACAGCTTCCCGCTGCGTGTGAAAGATTACGACAACACCCAAGACGGCTACGTGCCAGTCCCAGGTCCGGTCGGCCGTACCAAAGTGTACTACGACAACCTGGAAGCGGTGCTCGGTCTGCTCTACACCGCAGAGAAAGCAGCGAACCCATCTCTGCTGGAAGGCGAAGGTGCACAGCACCAGATCAACTTCCTGGGCGGCGTGGACTTCTACAACAACCCTTACTACACTTTCCGTGTACAGGGTGTTGCAGATGGCGGCGTGAACATGAACGACGTAGCGATCTACTACGCCGAAGGTGGTAGCGACGGTTCTTATAAAGATGCCGACGGTAAAACCATCAGCAAGATCACCATGTACAATCAGCTTTGTAAAGAGCAGTTTGACAACTATGGCGATCTGAAAGACATCGAAGTGCTGGACGATGCCCGCTATCCTCAGTCTGCGTACTGGGACTGCGGCTACGATCTGGAAACTAAGAAGTCGCTGATCTCTATCATCGGTAAACGTAAAGACATCGTGGTGTACATCAGTACCTTCATTGATGGCCATGAACGTCTGACCGCACTGGAGCAACGCTCTATGGGTTCTGCGCTGCGCACTTACGCACGTCTGTTCCCAGAGTCAAGCCTGTACGGTACGTCTACCTGCCGCGCCGTGTTCTTCATGCAGTCAGGTTACCTGGCCGGTGATGACTCAGGTGAATGGTACCCACATCTGCTGGATCACGCTTATAAACGTGCTCTGTACGCAGGTAGCGGTGACGGTGTGCTGAAGAATGCGAAAGCATACGACTCAGCGGAAAACAACCGTGTGCAGATTCTGTCTCAGATGGATCTGCTGTGGGAGCCAACCGAAGTCCGTAACACCAACTGGAACCTCGGCCTGAACTACGCCCAGAACGTTAACCGTTCACAAGCGTACGTGCCGCATGTCCAGACCGTGTACACGGAAGAGTCGTCTGTGCTGCGTGATGAAATCGCGTTGACGATCTGTGTGGATATCGAGAAGAAATGTCAGCAGGCTTACCGCATGCTGGGTGTAGACACCCGTCGCACCACAGAACAGACTCTGTCTGAGCTGAACACCATTCTGACCGATCTTACCAACAACCTGTACGACAACCGTGTTGACATCTCTGTCAATGCGTTCCGTACGGTGAAAGATCAGAACAGCCGCGTGCGCTACTCGTGTGAAGTTTCCGCGTCCTTTAACAAAGGGATGTACATCGGTAGCTTCACCGTTGTTTCACGCAACCGTGAGGATAATGCATAATGCGTCTTAATGACTCTATTGCCCAGCCTAAAGCTGGCGCCGCGGCGTTTTCGAACGCCACGATGGTCAATGCGTTGACTGGCGGTTATCACGGTATTTCGGCTAACCTCGCACGTTACGTCGATAACGCCGGTTTCCGTCAGCAGCAGCTGCAGTGTGTGGTGCTCCGTACTCCGGGCGCCATCAAGAACCTGGATCACCCCGAAACGTGGCATGGTCACATCAAAGCGATGATGGAAAAACACACCCGTAGTATTACGGGTTTCCAGCGTGCGCTGCAGGTGGATCACTTCTCACAGCCGGCCGGTGGTTCTGGTGCTGAGCAGTTTGACCTGGCTAACGTCACCCAACAGCAGCCAACCCCGACGCACGAAATCGGTGAGAAATACGGTTTCCCGAACGGTACGCTGCTGGAGTGGTGGATTCGTCTGTTCCTGATGGACCCGGATGTTAAGCGTCCGCTCATCATGACCTACCCGAACCCGCCGAAAGACCTGCTGCCTGACATGACGTCAATGATCTGTCTGTATTACGACACTGACCCAACCGGTCAGGAGATCATCAACGCCTACCTGTGCGTTGGCATGCAGCCGTCTTCTTCTGGCACGCGTGAGTCTCGTATGGACAAGTCCCAGGGTTCCGCTGACCTGGTTCACTCCATCGAGTGGAAATGCACCACCATCATGAACGCCGCTGTTGATAAGCTTGCTGAGACTATCAACAAAACGCGCCAACTGATCGGTGCAAGCCCGTACAACCGCGATCTGCCGGATGTGCTCAAGGTCATTGGCCCTGACATCAACGCTGCTAAGTCTGGTGTGGTTGACGATATCAATGATATCCGTTCTCACCAGGTTGTTCGTTAATCGAGCAAAAAAAACAGCATAAGACCCAGAGGGTTCCTCTCCCCGTGAAGGGAGAGGAACGCCTCTTTTATGCCGATTGGTCTTTAAGGTACTGTTTGTAGTTGTAACGAAAAGCTTCTCTTACGGGTTCCGGTAAAATACTTAAATCGAGACGCCCTTCAATATGGGGGTGCGCAATCAGTTTAACAAACCGCTGCTTATCCTCTTTATCTTCAGGATTGATCTCGATACCGTGCTCCAGACAACACGCCACGTAGATCGCATACAAATCATCCACCGCGGCTTCCAGTCGGGTGCAGTCATTGAAGTTGTACAGATCATAGCCACCCAACGGTAAACGTGTAGTGGCTTCACGCCGCTTGATTCTGCGCAGACGGAGTTCCCGATAACCCAAGACAAGTACCACCACCAACAAACCTAATCCCACCATCAGGATCAGGTCATCAAAACTATTAACCGCATCGTTTACAACCGGGTCGGTTGTAGTGATCGTTTCCATGGGTTATTCCCGCTTAGGCAATTTGGCGAGCACTGCTGGCGACAGTAAGCCTGAGAAATAAGAAGCGTACATGCTGATAAGATCTGCAGATGACAAAGGAAACTTCGTCAGCTCCACCGCCAGATCCAACCAAATTGCGTTGTCTTTCATGTACGGGTATTCACAGATAAACACCGAATCAACCAATGGTGAAAACGTCAAGCACGCACCCACCATGTCACACACCCGCTGATTAACGAACGGGATCTCCAAGACCTGCGTATCAATTAAGATGTCGCTTGCCGTGAAGTGGAAACGCAAACACACAGGGGTGTAGTGGGTATCAAGAGTGTTGAGTGGATTCACCAACATCTCTGACGGCGCCAACATTAAGTCCTGCATCTGCGTGTAAATAAATTTGCTCATTAGGCAGCCCTTTTCAGTTCCCCATGATAGACAAAAGGGATATTGTACTTAACACAAATGTTACGAAAAATATCCACAAGTAAAAGACGGTGACAAAAATCCCCCGCCCCACAATAACACGCCAAAGCCACACGCTCATGTTGGCGACAAAAGTTGATGAACCATTCCGGATCAGTTGACCAACGCCCTCTCATAAGGTTTAAGTAGATTTGCTGGTACCCAGAGGCGTTAATACAGCCACTTTTGTAATTCCCTAATAACTCACCCGTCGGTGCTAACCAACGGATGTTGTTATGAATTAAACCAGAGGCGTAAGTGGTATCCACTAATGGGATGTCCAGTTGTTTAGCCAATCGCCACTGACCTAACTGTATTGTCCATATTTCCATCCCCGCCTCCTTTACCTACAAGTTAATCACGATGTGAGTTTTATCCCACAGTATTTTCACCGCGTCTCTTCCCGCCACTGTAGAGCCCAGCAATGCAATCAATCCAATGCCGATCATGAACAGCACAAACAGCACGACCAGCATTTGAATGACGGGGTCCACACCCGGCCTGCCGCACTGAGAACAGCTTTGACGTCTAAGCAGTCTCATGGGTTTCTTCCTGTATCTCAACATCAGGTTGCTGAGCTTCAATGAACACCGGTTCAACGAGTTTGACAAGCGCTGCAACGGTCTGCATGGCAAAAATGTTGATCAACGGGATCTCGTCGTCGTTGTGCACCACATCCGCATCCTGGATATGGCGATTAAATACACAGTGTGTGGTAACACTAGGAAACCGGCTGGTTTTCTGTGCAATGGTTCTCAGACGCGCATTGATCTGACCTTGCACTGTCCCTGCTGGTAACTTCAACTCTTCCAGCGCTGGAGTGTAACCGTAGGCTTGGCCCCAGGTATAGTTGTTCAGCTGAAGGGTAGTGCGCAAATGGGTGATCACCATCTCATGGTAGCCGTTACACCCGTACACCAGATTCTGAAGACTGACGATATCATTCAGGATGTACTGTGCGACTGCGGTCGGTGCAAAGCCGTAACGCCAACCTTCAATGATTGTACTGGCACGCATCTGCTCATAAACAGCGCCATAAAGATCTTTGTGTACTTTCTCGATGAGAGAATAAAAAGCTTCTTTATAGTTCTTTGCCTGGATGGTGTTGTTTCTGATTTCGCCGTTGTGCTGCTCCGTGATCTTGGGAGCGTAAATATCAAAATCGGGATTGATCGTTAACATGGGTTACTCCTGAACCAGAAAATAGTCACGACGGGAAGTGAGGGCGACAAGCACCAACGTGCGGTATTCTTTCAGCTTGTCAATTTTGTCAAACTTTGACACCGAGCCACAGTCGCTGGCGTAAGTACCGAAACGGACATAGTTTTCTGTACCCATTTCGTTAGCGATGTCAACGGAACGGTTGTTGATTTCCAGCTGCACATCGATGGCGTCACGGGTGCGCTCTTCTAACGACGGCGTGTAACCATACGCCTGACCCCAATGGAATTTGTCGTAGCCCATCAGAGAATACATGGTGCCGTTCAGTAACTGCTTGGCCAGTTCATTTCCCCGGTTGCTACCATCATTACTGCCAATGAAAGCAAAACCGGTTCCCAGGTATTCATGGGTGATCAGGTAATCAGCCACCGCCATCGGATCATAACCACGGTGATAACCACCAATGATGTCTTTGATGCTGAGATCGATGTTTTTGATCAGGTCATCGAAATAGGCAGTCAGGTTATTTACCGCAATCCGATAAGCGTCCTCACCGTTGGGAACGGTCTGCAGTAATTCGTCGGCAAAGAGCTCTTCACGTTTAAAGAACTGAACGGTTGTCATGGAGTTATCCTTACAAAAAAAAGAAGGCCACCGCAGTGACCCTCAGGGAGTTATGCCGCTAAGCCTTTGACGGCAGCAGCAGCTTTATTGGCCATGATCTCAACAACCTTTTTGTAGGTCGTTCCCAATGCATGGTCGCGGTGAGTCAAACGGTTATGTCCGTCAATATTAAAGGTCCAAACCGTTGAATCGAACTTAAACCGATCTTGCTCGATACGCCAAACACGACTGCCGGTGATGTTCTTATTCGGCGTCATGATAGCTGCACGGTACTGGTTTTCAATACCGTTCACCAAACGTGCCTGATACATCGCTTCAGCCACACCCACGTAATCGCTAATGGCATCCGTATTGGATTCATCACACGTACCCAGCAGATTATCAAAGATTGCTGAGATCAACCGTGAGGTAGACTCGTGCGCATACGGACTGCCTTGTGTGTAGATTGTCGCGCCGTAGTTAGAGCGATGGTTGAACAACTTATCACCACCGGCAACCGGGCGATACGCACCGCGCATGCTCCAGTCACGGATGATAACGTTCTCACCCAACTTTCGTTGGTTACGTCCAATCCACACGTCATACGTGGTATTGGTGCTGTCTTCTTCAAGACGCAATAAACGCGCCCCAATACGGTATTCAGGTAATTCAATTTCCAACATCTTCACGTACTGGATGCCGTCGTGTTCTTGGTGCTCAACTTTTACAGTAATCTGTTGCATGGTAATCATCCTTTTATTTATGGCACTTTTGGCCATGGGACGGTTATAAAAAAGAAGGAGCCGAAGCCCCTTCCAGGTTAGTGATTAAAACTGTTTACCAGTACACGGGTCGTAATGATGACCACCGATCGGGTAACCTTGGTTAAGTTGCGGCTGGAAATGCATCTGCTGGGTAGTAGATACTGGATCCATGTGCGGCATACCGTTGGCGGCATCCGTTGCAGGGTGACCGGTAGGTATTCCTGGGTTACCAAACTGCATTGGACTAAGTGGCGAACTACCCGCACCAAACATCGGAAAATTCATCCCGCCCATCATTGGTTGCTGAGGCTGTTTTGCAGCCATCGCTTCAGACTCTTCAATAAAGAGGTTAATGAATGCCGGAGAGAAGCCAGCGCGGTCAAACGCCAATACATGCTGAACCAGATGCTGATTGGTAATGACTTTATCGCCGTAGTGGTATTCTGTTTCCTGTGCTTGGAACTGCGTCGTCATGTACGCGTACTGACCGGTGCGCACCTGTTCGAAAGTTCTGACGAGATGTTCATCAGCTTTGAACAGCCGAGACTGACGAAGCGACGCGCCCAACTCCATGTTCATCAGAGTTTGCTTAACAGTGATGGTGTTATCGAGCACTTTCCAGATGCGATTATAATCACAGCAATGTGCACGACAATGCGTTTTCACTTCACCGTTTGCACGGTACAACCCTTTTGACAACATCCACTCAGCCATTTTAACACGATCATCAATAACGATGTGCGCCAGGTTAGGTGCGCCAGGTGGTGTCAGCAGTTGACGAAATACTTGCTGGACCACTGCATGTTCTGCATTGGCTTCGGTGTTGCCTTCCATACCCAGGATGTTAATGCCGAGACGTGGTCGTTCAGCCGTACCAAATGCTGTTCCTAAAACTGATGACCCAATACCGATGCTTAAGAACGGTGTGTCTTCACCCAACGGGTAGAAGCTTGCCACCCATTCGCCGTGCAATGTGTTTTCATCACAGTCCTGGCCGTAGATGACTGGCTTTTCGTCATACTCTTCCGAGACCAGCTCAACAACCATCTTAGACGCATCATCGAACTCTGCTTTGTATTGCGTGCAGATGAAGTTCTTTTCGTTGACTGGGGATTTGATCAGGGACGTAGTTAAGTTAAGACTCATGTTTCAGTTTCCTATCTATTGGCATTCTTTCTGAATGCAAGGTTTTGAAACTGTCGCGAAATACGACAGTAGATAAGAGCCGGTTTCCGGACCAGCCCTTAGATTACTGTCTATTTTTGGAATGTCTTGCAGGACACAGTCCGAGTTGACCCAAGCGGGTTAAATGGAATTGTGTTTGGCTGAGCGGGTGTCTAGGCCGCTCAGTGTGTTACAGGGTAGAACTTACTTCGCACCACCGGTCAGGAGGTCGTCAGCCATTGCACGAACGTGCTTCACGGCCGCAGCGAGTTCGCCACGGTTCGTACCAGCGGCGTTGGCCGTGTAGGAGCTGATGACGTGACCGTTGATGGTCTGTTTGCCGTGCTGGTATTCACGCACGATATCGGTGGCAATGGTGTCCGAACCCACTGACAGCGAGGTAGAGATTTGAGACAGCGCGGTGTTGTTCTGCATCACTGGCAGACCGAGTTCACCGAGTGCCACTGCCTGTGCAGCCATGACTGCGCTGTCGTGGCTCTGGAACTGTTTGCGCTGATCGATAGTCAGACCTTCTGGCAGATTCTTCTCATACCAGTCCGGTGCGGTCACAGCCACGCCGTTGTCGCCCATGGTCATTGCTGCTTTCAGGGAGTCAGCCAGAGTACGGGTGGTGGCTTTGATTTCTTTTGACATGTCGAACATCCTTCTGATGGGGTATGTGGTTTATATGTAAAGTGTTCTCTGCAGAGAATACACTAGAGTAATATAGGGTTCAAAAATCTTTGAACTCACTCGCCTGTAATAGGCCAGGTGCTCTGCAACTTCTCTGCAGCGTACGCCATGGCTTTGGCGTGCAGCATTTTAGCATCAAGACCGCTGTAACGGTTATCAACGATAAAGGTTTCGTATGCGCTGTTAAAGACATCTAACATTGCTTCCGGAGATGGGCCACCCATTACACTGCTCCTTCTGAATCAGACAACACCAACTCACCGTGGGATGCATTCATTGCCACCTGATGCGCCAGCAGAACCAGCATCTTCTGGTAACGTGCCTTGTTAGGTCGAGCATAACGACCACTGGTCAGTAGCGCGTTATTCAGCTCCAGCAGGTTAAGTGACGGGAAGTACACGATGTTGATGAAGTTCAGGATATGGTGAATGGTCACCTCATCGCGGGTCAACGTATAGATCAGCTGACTGCGAAACGCGAGACCTACCTGAATCGGGGTGTGATTAAACAACGGCCACAATACCACGCTATCCGAATCCTTCCCCAGCACGTATTCATTTACCCGTGCTAAGAACCCACCGATGATTTCACCCCGGGCATCTTTGTCTTTGGTTTCGGCTAGACGTGGAACCACGTTTTGGTATTCTTCGATAACGCGCATTGCGATGTCGCAGTAGCGAGGGAGAAAGGATTCGAGTTCCTTCATCGCCAGAAACGCACGAGCGACACTGTGCGGTGCATTAATAATCATGATCACTTCCTGGTTCATTATTAGACATAAGAGTGGGGTGGTTGGTACGATAATACACAGGCCGGCATAAGAGGCAGGGTTTCCCCTGCCCCGTATGTGTTACCAACGCAGTGAGGTCGGACGCAGAATCGGTGAGTTATCACCGGCTTCGTAATCGTTCATCATGATCTGCAGTGCCGTGGTGTCATTGAAATTAGACTCCAGGCCGTAACCCTGACCGCCAGCATTCTGACTGGTGATGATCTCGTTACGAATAACCGCTGGATCGAACTGGTAGTCACCAAACGACTCCAGACCCGGGGAATGATACTTGGTGGCATTACGCACACCTGGCTCAGGCACCCAGTCCCACGTCACCAGCTCGTATACGTCTTTCTTCCACGCCATACCCATCATGGTATCGAGTGTCAGTGAACGCACAGAGAAGCAGGTGTCTTCGCTGGAGTTTTCCAGTGACGCTAACAGCTTGTCACCGATCGGACCACCCACAGGTTTGATTTCACCCAGCACCGCTACCATCTGCTCATTGCGGTGAGACTTGAAGTTGTTGAAATCAAGTTCTACACTACGGAGGTGCAACGCCCAGTTACTCATGTCGAGATAACGCAGACGGGAGAAGTACTGTTGCTGTGACATCCCCGGTTGAATCTTCGGATGGTCTTGCTCACCACGCAGGTGACCGCGTTCAATACGACGCATGAACGAGGAGGACTTTAAGAAGATCTCTTCCAGGTATTTGTTGAACGGGTAGTAGTTACCGGATTCGTTATGGATGTTAAAGCCACCCAATACCACGGTCCAGTAACCGTCCCCGCTCGGCTTTAGCGTGCCGGCTTTATTTGTGCCACGTAACGTCTGGCACGAAAACGTAATGTTCGACATACGACGTTCCTTTTACGAATCAGTTAACCCCAGATTACCGGCACCGAGCTTCTTGTGAGAAGAGTATTCGCCGCTGGTAATAGGAAGCACGATGATATCTTGGGGGTTACGCAGATCCATTGCTTCGAACCAGTTGTTGTAAATCAGTTTGTAATACCCAGCACGCAATACCGTTGATTTGTTCAGCGGCAGCATGTTCCCTTCAGCAATTCGGACGTATGCCTTCACCACCACCTTACGGGGCAGCTTTGCATCACTGGTGGCTTCACGCCCCACCTTCGTAAAGAAGATCTCACCAATTGGTGTTGCCGGATAACGCACATGTGCTTTGTTGTACGGTACCAGCCAAACTTCTTCCGTGGAATCCGCATCGCCCAGGATTTTCTTATTGGGCTTCAAGGCCACTTCATAGTTGATCGCGTAGATCTTCCACCCACCCGACCACTTTTCCGCATCCATTTGTTCCCAGTCGTACAACGCCGAACTGTACCCAGACAAACAACCGTTCAAGGTGCCCGCTGTAGAAACACGAGGAACAGAACGGTCCTCCCGATTCATAGTGCGACGCGATACACGCGGTTCAAATGACTTAAGGCTGTTGTTGGTACTAATGTGGAACACCACCCCCGACGAGTTCGCCGGGGTAAGAATGTCGACATTGTTACCGATGGTATTTGGCCAATACTCCAAAAACCGACGCATATCCTGCAGGTCAGTGTTATTGTCCACCATTAGCTCCTCAGCAAGGCTTCTACGCCTTCCACACGATCTGACGGGTTAATCAATGCAGAAACCACACCATCCTGGAAGTAACTACCAATCAGTTTCGCCACCGTATTCGTTGACGTTACAGCTGGGTTACGCAACCCCACAATGGTAGGCGGTTTCTTGTACACGTCGGCCAGTGCCTGCGGTACATTACGGTACTGTTTGTTCAGATCTTCAGGGTCACGGGAAATAATGTTAATGATGGTTTCGAACACTTGCGGGTTCGCACCCATCTTAAAGCCCGCGTACTTCGGTGCCAGATGGAAACACTTCGCCAGGTCAAACAAACTCCACCCATACGGCGCATTGCCGTTGATGATGAGTTCGTTAAACAAAGGAGGAATGCAACTGTCCGTTTTCGGAATCCAGGTGGTTTCGAATACCGTGCTACCGGGTGCAAACGACAACTCATAGTACGGGTTCCCGTCCAGCTTCACCTGACGCACTTCGGTCGGGGTCAAGATCATGATAGCCGGTACCAGGGTTGCACAATAGAAACCACTGTCCGTTGCCATCACGAACTCACCCACTGACCAGCAGGTTTCACCAACGTTCGCTAACCCTTTGTTAACGTAACGCTGAGGGATGTAGACTTTACACCCCTCACGGCAAACAACCGAACTGTCGTCAAGTTTGACCAGATTGGCACGGACCTTGTCCCGGTTACGTGTTAAAGATGACAGGTCCATGGGTTACCCTTACGATTGGAAGTTGTAGTAAACGTCGTTCATCAGTGATTTGATGACCATATCCATAACGACATGCGACGCGATGGCTTTTGGTGACAGTGTCTGATCCGGGTAGTTGTTCATTGCAGTAATGAACTCATCCACACGCAGGCGGCAATAGATGAATGACGCGAAGACGTAGGTGATGACCTTGTCCAGGTTGTCGCTGGTGTTAACCGGCAGTCCACTGGCCAGGTAATTCTGAATGTCGCGGATCATGTCTTGCTTGGTGCAGTCCGGGTTGATTTTAGCCCAGTAATCCTGGTCGATGTTCACCACGTGCTTAATCGCCGCTTTGGTCAGCGCTTCCATGGTGAAACGGTGTTTGCTCGACACCGCCATACCGGTGTAGGTACTCACCACGTTGTTGTACGCCGCTTCGTACTGCGGACGCATTTCCAGAATGGTACGACCAGACACCTGACGCTGAGAGAACACGTTACCAATGATGGCTTCAATCGACCCGCCTTCTTGCAGGTACCATTTATGTACATCACCGTTCAGCAGGATGTTGTCGGTTTTCTGACCCAGCTGCCAGTTGCGAACAATTGGCATGTTGATGATCAGGGTTTTGTTTTCCACCGCAGCCACACGTGCACGGTAAACACGACCGATCACTTTACCGAAGTGGGCTTTGAACGCAGAGATTGCCAGGTTGTACGTTGGCAGGTCCATACCCCACTGCACGCCTGCCACTGGATTGTCATACAGGGCGTTGGCTAACAGGAAGCCAGACAGAATCGCGTCGTAACCTTTACGGGTATCCAGAGCATCGCCCAGGGTACCGGCATTCAGCACACGACCGTTGCCGCTATTACCGAGCATGCGGCTCAGGAAACGGAAGTCATCAGAATCAGACACCGGCTGACCCTGGAACCAGATTTGCCAGATGGCAGACAGGTGGCCCGGGATCTCTTTGTCTTCACGTGCAATAAAGTCACGCACTTCCTGAGAACCCGAATTCACCAGCGCGTGCAGTTGCTCATCGCTGAGGGTCGGCAGTGAAACAGAAGGCATACCAACCAGATCGACTTTGTCGTACTGGGTAGCAATACCGTCAACCAACGCACCGGCCCACAGTGGGTCGTAGTTATACACATCGACCTCAGGAATGATCGAGCGCGCTTGTGCGTTATCGGCCACGTACTGGTCAATGTATTCACGCGTGGCATTGATCGCCGGAATAACCACTTCACGTGCGTTGGTGATCATGCCCTTCACGCCGGCTGCAATACACTGCGCCGCACGTGCCTGAACAAAGCCGTGTTCAGAAGGCAGAATGATAGGCAGGTTTTCAGAATCACGACGACCTGTGTCAACCGGAGAGGACACCGCCATCAGGGTTTCTGCAACAGTGGCGTCATCAGCGTGCAGGGTTGCACTCGCCATGGTCAGGTTTCCAATCGGTGAACCTGCACAGGTTTCCAAACGGATATTGCGTTCGGAGAGCATTTCAGCAAGCGGCATAATAGCCGTTACTACTTGTTTCTTCAGCATGACGCGTCCTTATTAAACAGCAGGGGCCGAGATCAGCAGTGGGGAAACGATGTTCTGCAGTTTAGCAGCCACCAGGTTAGGTAATGCGTCTGGGTCGTTAACAACGCTGAGATCCGCAATTTCATTACCGCTGATGGCTTCCATTACTGCGCCAGTGGTTGCGACAATGTTTGCCAGAACGTTGGCGTTCTCATAAAGCTTCGTGGACATACTCTCTCCTTAAAAGGACAGGAGGCGGTTTCCCACCTCCCATTAAATTACAGCGGACGACGGAACTGTGGTTGCAGACCCCGCGCTAACTTCTCCAGCACTTTCCCCGCGGCTTCCGCTTTGGTGATGGCACCGTCTTTGTCAGCATCCAGGCCTTTGTTCTGCAGGTAAGTCGTAGGACGACCTTCTTTGGTCCACAGCACGAAGTTCTCAGGTTTGCCTACTGCGGCTGGCCACAAGATCTTCATGTAAAGGTCACTCACGGTCATGAGTTTACCGGTCAACGGTTTGAAGTACAGATACACGTACTCCAGCTGCTGTTCGGCTGTCATTTTCACGAGTGCTTCTACTGTGGTACCGCAGTCCGTTGCAGCCGCTTTGCCAAACTGAATGAGACCGTAATAAGGTGCGCCTGCGCCGTTCTTAATCGTCGGGCTGAAGGTTTCCCCAGTCTCAAACGCCATGCACGCCATGAGCATGCTGGCACCACCTTCTGGCATCTTCAACTGCTGTGCCATGAGACGCACACGCGCAGAGAACGCCGGTGACACTTTTGCACTCCAGGCGATGTCAAGATCAAGACCACCCAGAGGCGCCAGTGGTTTACCGGCATTGATGTAAGCGGTTAGCGCACCTTGGGAACCGTTCCCCCAGATGCCATCAACAACACCGGTATAGAAACCGGCGTCTTTTAGCTGCTGCTGCAGACTACGGACTTTTTGCTCGTTCACGATTTACTCCTGCAGTGAATGGCGTAACTTGATTGCGTTTTTGGTCACCGTGTACAAGTAGGAGTTCATGGCACCGATGATGTACGGCGAGGTCACCATACGGTTCGCGATCGACAGGTTGGAGAAGATTGCTCCCACTTCCAGACCGTTGACCGTGGTGATGCGTTCGTCGTAGATGTAACCAAAGGTTGATTTCATCTGGTTGGCAAACACACCTTTATCACCGATAATGGTTGGCATAGGCACGATCAGGTAAACGTAGATCACCGCTTGTTTGTTCTCAAGCGTGTCACCACCAATACGCAGACCACCCATAACCTCACCGGTTTCCGCTTTACTGCCACGCATCTGACGATTCAGTTTGCGGCGTTCGCGGTCAGACCGGTTAGCCACAATGGCCAGGGACTCCGACATGTCCTCAATGCTACCCCGATACAGCACCTCAATTTTTGCGACACGACCGGTAGCTTTCGCTTTCGGGTTGTCGTTGCCAAAGACACGAAGACCGTCGTAACTGCCGTCGTCATCCAGGCCAAGCTGGGCGCTCACCAGGTTCTCCAGGGTACATAAGATTGTTTCCTGATCGACTTCGTCACCGACCGTTACCAGGTTACGTACCTCTTGATCGAAGTTAACCAGAATCGGAATTGGCTTACCGGTAAAGGTTGCCAGTTCCTTACCTACACCACGATAAATCATCGAGGAGTCTTCGTAGGTAAACTGATCTTCCATCAACGCTGTGTTGACCATCACCCCGCCTTTCCACGAGACCTGTGTAGGTTCCATGAAATCGCGCTCGAAGTAGTTGCGGTTCCAAACGATCACATGACCTTTCTTCACCGTGTCGCCCGCTTTCATATCGGTAACAATCTCATGCACATACATCGTACCTGAGGCTGACCCAAACCGTGTTCCGATTTCGACACCCACCACACGATCACCGTAATCAACCAGTACGTGCTTGTCGCTGACTTCTGTGATCACCCCATCCCCTTCTGCAGGGTAGGCAAAGATCTTGGTGACGCGGTGCGCCAGCATACGCTCAGCACCGGTACGGTACGGCGTAGTTTTGTATCCCACCGCATACATACCCTGGGAGTGCTGGACCGAGGTAAACATCACACGTTGTGGCGAATCACGGTCAGAGCCTGGGTTAAGCATGGCAGTAAAGGAGACCAAACTTGCTGGGTTGGTTTCATCGGTGGCAGCTTGAGCGTTTCCGCGCAGGTCTGTCAACAACGGATCACCCACCATGTGTGCAGTGTAACCAACATCGGAGTTATCCACCGACGACTCAGAGACCACGCCCAGGTTATCAGGAATGAATTCACGAGTAGGTTTGGTCATGGAACGCGCAGTACGTCCGCCAGTACCACCAAAGGTGACTACCGAGTAATCCTTGGAGCTGTGGACGGGGTTGCACTCTTCGACCGGGGTGGTTGCAGTGTCGTCAAGCAACGCGTACCACACCGCATCCGGATGAAGTTCCAGTCCGGCTTTGGTAGCGACGGCTCGTGCTTTCAATTGACGGGTTGCTTTCACCAGTTCATTGTACACCGCACCAGCCACACGCTCGGAACCACGCACACGTTGTTCACGCATTGAGGTCTCACGAATGTGTTGATCGTTTAGCAGCATCTTAACCGCATGCAGCAGTAACAGATCCCAGCGGGTTGGCGCACCCATGCGTTTCAGTTCTTCACGCGTAATCGGGTCAATGAACATATCACGCATCAGATCGAGTTCACGCACCCAGCGCACACCCATACCAGCTGACGCCAGTAAGTTGGAGTACACGGATTTACGGTCAAAGTCGTAGCGGCTAAAACGCTGCACTTCTTTGTCGTAATAGTTGAACCCGTTCAGCAGCATCGCGGCAAAGCGGTCACTGCGGTTGAACACCAGCACCTCATCGTTAAAGGTAACGGTACGTTCATCCGCGGTCAGGTTAAGACGCTCACCACGCTGAGCAATACGAACCTGCAACTGCAGTTGTTCGATCATCACCGACAAGCCGTAGTAGTAGGCCAGAATCACACCCACGGGAATGGCTTTACGGAAGACCTGCAGCTCCACAGTTTCCACCGGTGCTTTAGCGGCATCTAACCCTAAGAAGGTTTCGAAGTCACCCAGCTGTTCCAATGAATCCCCGTTGGCCAGATACAGCGCACCCGAGTCATCCATCAGTACCGGGCTGCCTTGACGGTGTCCACAGATTGCCAGCTTGTTTGCGTAGTACCGATCCCACAGCTCTTCACCAAACTGGGCTTTGATCTGTTTGATGGAGAACAGGAACGAGATACCCTGATAGTCGAACCCTTTATAGCGCTGAGAGATGACCGCGTACGTATGTGGCACCCGAACACTGGATACAAAGTAACGCCCAATCACCAGATTAGAAACCGGCGGCTCGTACGTTGAATCGCTTGGGTTAGCCAGTGACATCAAGTTAATGCGGTTGCCCAGCCACTTACCGTAGTCATGCACCGCCTTCTCAGAACGGGTCATGAAGCTCTTACCGTAATAAGAGGTCATGGAGACTTTGGTAGAGGAGACTTTGCGAATCGGAATATCAACACGCTGTTTACGCACACGGCTCTTAACGTTATTCACCAACGTGGTGCCGTCTTCTTCGAGCTTTGGTACACGGAAACGAATCGTGCTGACCTTCCCACCCACGGGCTGCACTTGCACGGCATAGACGACATACGCGGTGACTGCATCCTGTTTCTCTTCGCGCTGGTAGTCGAGTACCGCTACACCTGCACCCATCACCGACATCACCGCGTTCGCAATGTCAGATTCCAGGACGTTGTTGATGTAGTTCTTGTCGAGGTTAACCAGACAAGTGGTCAGCATGCCTTTATTCAGGATACTGATTGAGTCAGGCGCCTCACCACCGGAGAGATCCGTCAACACTGTCGGGTCAATCTTCATCAGATCAGCCAGTGTGCCTTCGCCCACCGGGTTAGGGATGTTTTTGTACTGTTCAGCCAGGCGTTGGAAACGTTTGTATTCCGCTGCTGACAACATCCCTGCGTCGGCCAACACTTCCACCTGTGCCAGGACACCGTCTTCCGGTTTTGCTTCCACGTTGTTATTGGGAACGACTTGTGCAACCCGGCCTTCACGGTCATGGTTGAATTCATCGTCCGCAATCTCGTCACCAAAGCTACGTTGTTCGTAGACTTCAATGTCGGTCAGTGGCTCATCACCGTCGGTCTTCTTGGCCGCAGCAGGTTTAACCGGTTCAGGTTCATCCAGTGTTGGGATATCCACACCGAACACTGAAACAGGTTTAGCAACCGGTGCCGGTGCATCTTCTTCATCAATCTCCGGTTCTGCACCCTCGGTCTGTTGAGCCGCCGGTGGGGCAATCGCCTCAATGACTTCAGGCTGCTCCGCTTCTTCGCTGATTGATGTGCCGCCGGTTTTCACTTCGAACAACTTGGTCATGAACTTCAGCATGTGTTTGCGGAAGTTGTCCAGACCGTTGTTGCCCTTTGACTGTTTCAGGATCTCTTCACGCCACTTTTCAATGACATCAAGACGTACCACAGTGTACGCGCCCACGTTACCAAATACCAGGTGGATCTTTTCCAACTGTTTCGGATCGTGATCAAGCATGCTGAACAGGGACGCTTCACGGTTACTCCCTAACCATAGCCAAAAGTGAATGAACCAATAATCATTCGCCGTACGCAGACGGTTCATGACTGACATCTGCAGTTCAGGCTTAAAGCGCATGACACGTGACTGGAACGCGCCCAGGGCTTCCATGCCGGCAGACAGATCGGTCAACAGCGGCTCGTAGTTCGGCAAGGTGCTCGGGATCAGGAAGACTTCATTCCCGGTTGCCATGCGGATCAAGGTATCCAGTAACCGACCATCTTGGTTACTGATACGCGCACCCGGTTCCCACGCTTGGTCAGACGCGCCGTAATACGCATCACGGGTATCTTCGAACGCTTCGAGTGCCGCATCAATTAACATACCCTGGTCGTAGTCATCCAAGCTTTCCAGACCCGCACCGTACCACTGACTCACGGGTACGCCGTCCATCCAGGCTTCGGTACCCACGCCCTGAATCTTGTCCAACCCTTTTGCCATACGCTCATCGTAGACACGCAGCTGTGACAGCTGAGGCAGTGACGCCGGCATCTGTAAATAGATGAACTGGTTACGCTCAGACTCTTTCTGGATGTTGGTCATCCGTTCCATCACGGTGTACTGCATGTTGTACCAGCGGAAGTAGTTCACGAACATCGCTGGACGATAGGTCAACTGGTGTTGTGCCATCGCGTAGTTTTCAACAATACAGTAGCGCTGGTTCGCCATCACTGACGCAATGTTACGGACCAGCTTGAAACGTTTGTGACGGTTATGATACTGCTTGATCATGTTGTTCAACGACAACGTCTTGACCTGGGGATTCCCCAGAGGCGTTTTGATTTGACGCACATGGTCAATATAGACGTCATCGCTGTACTTGTTAATCAGCAGGTCATTTTGCTCGATACCGTATTCGGTCAGATCCGATGGGACGTAGTGCAGTAATGCGCCACGGGGTAGTTCAAAGTCAGCCAGCGGGAAGAAGTGCGGGCTGAATACGTGCTCTTTCTTTCGCACACAGATCTTACGAAAGAAGCTATTATACAAAATCATAAAGGGTCCCTTAGCTGGTAAGAGCTTTTAATACGAAATCCAGGGTATCGTTGGTTAAGTCGATTAAGAATTCACCACGACCTGTGATGTACGTTTCTCGTTTCGCTAACGACTCTCGGCATTCACGCAGGACGTCATCACCTAACAGCACCGTTGCGCCACAGGTGTCACCGTCGTGGTCCGCACCCAACAGCCCCATACGGGACGCGTGCATGGACAGTGATTCCATGAACTCCGCTTCGCGTTCATTGGTTGGGAACTCAATAGCATAGGCGCCTTCAATAGGCTCCCAGTATTCGTCACGTTCCTGCTTGACCGATGATTTCAAGGTGGTGCAGCAATACGCTTTGGTTTGGTAAACTGAACCCATGCCTGTGATAGGATAACGCACCACCAACATGTACAGATCGTTCCAGCGTTTGTAGCCGGACAAGTACATGAGTTCGGTGTACGTCATGGGGTGCACGTACTTCTTATCGAAGTTCGCTGGCAGTTCACTGATGTCGCCAAAGACCTTAAAGGTGTGCTGATCGCTGTACACCAATCCCAGGTAATACCCGTTCACCGTGATGGGTTTGTTACGCAAGGTAGAGTCACGGAAACCGTTGATCAGTTTCTCTAACCCTTCTTGTGTGGTCCATTTGGTTAAAGTCGTGACATCAATCTCGACATCACTGGCAGTCAACGTCTTGCGATCAATCAGACGCGCTAACGTACCTGAGGAGAAGACCTGTGATAACCAGCCGGTCTGCAACAAATGAATGGTTAACGGCAGGGCACCACGAATCAATTGATAAAGACCAATACGGGTGTCGTTGATGTCCGGTGCCGTTTTAGACCCAAGCGTTGCAGTGCCTAACTGAACAGCAGTGATAACGTTACGCGTGCCGTTGAATACCCGGCGGCTACCCCATTTCTGCTGAAGTAAACCACGCTTACCGGACAACATACCCGCATAGTACTCGTAGAGCTCGTTAAACCGGTTCTGCAGCGTCCAACGTGCTGTGTCATACAAACTCCCGTTTGCAAGCTCCGGATCGTCTGTGATGGTGTTAGCGGCGCTTAACAGCTTACGGTACATATCGTTGACTTCGTTCTCAACGGTACGACCACGCTCATCAATCTGGATCTCACGTAAGCCGGCAGGCAACACCAGGATGTTGCGGTGCATGGCGCGGTCTTTATATTTGTTAACCAGCTTGATTTTATCACTGCGTTTCGGGGAGCCAGTCTCTTTGAATTCGATGTCTTTCCAGTGCTTGACAAAGAAGGCAAAACCGGTTTGACCCTCAAGTGCGGATGATTTTATGAAGTCCTTTTCATTTTCATCCCACACCGCGTATGTGTTACCCGAAAGGATACCGGCGTACATCTGTTTCAAAGCCACGATGCTCTTAAACATCTCTGGGTGGAAAACAGAACTTTTAATGTGGATGTAACTGAAACGCTCGTCACGTTCCTCGGAACCCACACGACCGAAGATCGGGATGGAGTATAAACCGCTGTCGTTGAGGTCGGTGGTGAGGCCGTCGTAAATGTCTAACGACGTTACCGGTCGCATCATCGCCCACGGAATACGCTGCGGGTTGGTTAATTCAATGTTAAAAGGCAGCATAGCCGATCGCATAATGGTGTCCTTTATTAGTCACGTAAAAGGGTGTTCAAATGGCTAACGATTTCGATTTAAGTTTTGGTGACTTCTCACCTGATTATGATTTGGATTATGACTTCGGCGAGTCGTCCAATTCAGGTGCAAAGAAAGCCAAAAAGAAAGGCGACGTGATTAAAGAATTCGCGTCGGGTCTGTGGGAAGGCGTCACCACAGAGTTAACGGGTTACGGTGTCCCGCAACGCCTGATCAAATCCATGCTTCCACGTTCGTATGGTCCGGCATTGGATACAGTTGACCGTACCTTACGGTTTAAAGATGACCTATACGATAAAGTCCGGGAGAACACCAAAGAGACGGTATACGAGTTCCGTGAACTCACTCGTGAAGCCCTCGGCCTGTACGGTAACAAGGTTCCCGCTAAGCTTGCAAAACGATTAGAGGATTGGGCCAACAGCTCAGCGTCTGACAGCAGCTGGCAGGACTACGTTACTGACGATGGTCAGAAGCTTGACGTGGATGCCGATACCGGTGATCTCCTTGATGCCCTGACACACGGTACTGCTGCCAATGCAGAGTTGTCACAAGCCCAACACCAGGAACTCCTGGCGACTCTGGCAGCCGGTGCCGTGGCCAACCAAAAAGGTGATGCTAAGCAGAATGTCCTGTTGGATCAGATTCTGACTATGCAGCGTCGCTTGGTGGGTCACACTGAGACCATCACTTCTACCTTCCAACGTCGATCATTGGAACTGCAGTATCGTCATTACAAGTTGGATATCTCGATTGCGAAGATGCAAGAGCAGTATTACAAACGCTCGCTTGAAGCCTTCTCGAATATGATCACCAACTCCTCTATGACCGATCTGGAGAAAGCCCATAAGTCACCTAATCATCAACGGTTAGTGAACAAGGCGTACGGCACGGGTAAGATTGGTTCCACGGTATCGCGCTACGGCAACCACTTGTTCGACTCTGTGTACAACATGGTCGACAACATGTCGCAGAACGGTAACCATCGGTGGTCAGCCGGTGCAGCCGGTATGGGTGCTGCGATGCGCTCGATGCAGCAGGCTCGCATGTCGGGTATGACACGGGGTGCAGGTAATAAAGGACGCATTGCCGGTGGGATGCTTGCCAGCGCCGCACCGTTCATGCTGCAGCAGTTAATCCGCAGTCGCATGGAGCGTAACCCGCGGGCCAATGGCATGGGTCATAACCTCAGCTATTATGCGGAGTCAGCGCCAGGACTGATTAATGGGTGGCTGCGTAACCGTCAACAGTTCGATGAGTTCTACAACGAATTCGACCCGAACAATAAATGGTACACGCGTCTGCAGAAAGGGGTACTCAACCCGCTGCTGAACAACGCCCTGTTTAACATCCCGGTGACCCAAGGCAACAAGACCCGTGTTACCACGCCCGGTATCAAGGATTTGATGCAGCCGGCCCAGTTCGACATGATGACCCGTCGTTCGATTGTTGAAGTGATTCCAGGTCTGTTAACCCAGCAACTCAGTGTGCAACAGAAACTGTACGAAGTCTGGGGTGGGGAAGCCAAACCTGAACAAGCCTTTAACCATCGCCAAGGTGCCTTTACGTCCAAGGCCCGTGTGAAGGCGGATATCCGTGCCAGTATCTTTAACCGCAGTGAGTTCCAGTCTGCAGCCGGTTCGTTCAACGGCATGGTTGAAGCCATTGACCCAGAGGAAGAACTCTCTGCCAATGCCCGTGTAGCATTAGCCATGCGCTTTGCCCGTGATGCTGATGCCGGTGACGGATTCAACATCAACAACTACCTCACGGAGTCGGGTTGGATCAACGCCAGTAAAGAGACGATTCGGGAGATCAACGATTTCCTGCACAAACGTTTCGATACCAAGGAAGCCACGGGTAAGGCAAAACTGTTAGGGAAGTATCAGATTGGTGACAGTGCGGATGTGGCTGACCTGCGTAAGCGGGTGGCAACTAACATGCAGTCCCAGCAGAACTACATGCCTAACGTCCAGGACTCGGTGAACGCACTGGCCAACGGTGGTCAACGTGCGATGCTGAAAGAGATGGGGATCATCCAGCGTGTCAATGGTCAGGAAGTGTTCAACCATGACATGTACTGGAAGATGATGGAGAAATTCATCAGTAACCCGAACTTCCGTCCTGATGCCGAAGATGAAGGTCCGGGCCCATTGAAGGACCGGTTGGATACCGGTGCAATCGATGACCTCAAAGACAAAGCCAAGGCGAAAGTCAAGGATACCGCGAGTGATCTGGCTGACAAGGTAAAAGGCAAGACAGAAGACCTCGGTCTGTCTGGCTCCTTGGACAATGCGAAAAGCAAAGTCGATGATCTGCTCAACCGCGGTAAAGGTATTGGCTCTGCTGCCACAGCACGCTTACGTGCCAGCATGACCGGCGAAGCCCTGAGTAAGTTTTACGCTGACTGCAGTGACAAGTACGATGCCATGGTTGATGAACTGCGTATGCTGCAAGGAAACGGCGACGAGCATGTTATCCACGTGAGTATTGCCAACATCAAAGAACGCACCGCAGACATGATCCGTCAGGTGAAGGAGCAGTTAAATAACCTGGATCCGGAAGAGATGGGACAAGAGGCGTATGACGCGGCACAGAAACGTGGTGCCTTCATTGTACAGTCTCTGCAGAACCAGCTCAACGGATTAAGTATCACCAGTCTGCGCAGTGGTGTGGGGATCAAACTTGAGCAGGCCAAAGACTCTGTGATCGCCGCCACCAATCGGGTCCGGACCCCGGTGGCTGAACCTGAGGCCTTGCAGGATGAAGAACCTGCACCGGAAGTGGTTCTGGCCGGTGAGCAAAATGACTTGCTTCGTGAACTGATCGGTTTGACGGCTTCGGCACGTGACCAGATCAGTGCAGTCAAAGATGCGACCATGGCGCAAATCACCGGTGACCCTAATGTGATCAACAATGGCATCCAGGAACGTAAAGGGTTCTTGAAGTCGTTAGGTGATCGCATGAAAGGACGCGAAGCCAGTAAGCTTGCTAAAGCCTTTGGCATGGGTCGTCTGTACTCAAGCGGTGTCTTCACAGTAACGAAGTGGGCAACCTTGGGTCCGGCGATCGTTGGTTACAAAGGGGCTAAAGCGGTCTGGTCTTTCTTACGTAAGAAGAAAGAAGGCACGCGTGGTGATTCAGACGGCGACGGTATTCGCGATAACTCTTGGCTGGACCAGCTTCGTCGTAAGAAGGCGAAACCTGAGAAAGAGAAAGTGGATAAAGACGGTGCACCTAAAGAGAAACCAACATCGCTGTTTGGCATGTTAGGCGGTATCTTTACCAGCGTCTCTGGTTTGTTCGGTGGGATCAAGAAGTACGGCATCCTCGCAGGACTGGCAAACTTTCTTAAGCTGGGTTGGATCGGTGACCTCGTTGGCGGGTTGGGTAAACTCATCATGGGCAAGAAAGCCATTGATGCGGCTACTGACCTGATGGATGACATGCCGGATGTTGATGCACCAGAACGTGGGGGTCGTCGGGGTCGCAGAACCCGTGTACCGAGGAAACGCGGTCTCCTCAGTCGGGCAGCGCGCTGGACCGGTAAGAACGTATTGGGTCGTGGGGCGAGGGCTATCCTGGGTGAACCGGGTCGTATGGCGGGTCGGGCATCGTGGTTGCTGAAAGGCGGTGCGAAGACATTGGGTCGCCGTATTCCGGTCGTGGGGTCATTGGCAATCGGTGGCTTCGAAGCATACCAAGCCTGGCAGGATGATGACGGTCTGGGTGTTGCACAGGGATTGGGTGGTGCGGCAGGCGGTGCATTAGGCGGGATGGCGATGGGTGCAGCCATTGGCTCTGTGGTACCTGTAGTGGGTACGGCAATCGGTGCCGTGGTAGGTTCTGCTGTGGGTGCGTTAGCGGGCAGTAGTGTGGGTGCAGCCATTTACAAGTGGGTGAACTCACCGGGTCTGTTACAGCAGATGCGTCTGTACCAGTACGGGCTTGATTCCATTAAGTCTGATTACACTGGGAAGATCTTTGCTTTGGAAGCTGCGCTGGAACCGTATGTGAAAATACTGGATTCCGGTAAAGCCATGATCGATCCAAAAGCACCGATGGCTGAGTTGGCAAGGCCGTTCATTGACGACCCTAACAATCGCGACGAGGTTGAGTCCTTTGGCGGTTGGTTCGTGCAACGTTTCAAACCGGTGTTCTTAACGCACTATGCTGTCGCTAAGCAGATGTTCCCGGGTGTCAAGTTCTCTGAGCTTGATGCATCTAAGGACAATGCCGCGAAGTATGAGATGGCCAAACGTTGTCAGCAGTTTGACGAGTCGATTGATCATCCGTACCGCTGGTCAGGAATGTTGTTTAATACCAAGCCAGCGTTGGGGTATCGTGAAACCACGGAAGAAGTCCAGAACGTGGTGAATCAACTCAAAGCAGAAGTGAAGAACACCAGTAAAGATGTCAAGTCAACGTCGTTGGTATTGACAGGGAATGAAAACCGCACGCGTGCTGATGTGGTCGACAAAGGTGTTGTTGATGCGATTCGTCCTGCCGGTGGTGGTAAGCTGAAAGGGGTGGATCTGGATGGTCACAAGGTCAGTGGTGGTTGGGGGCAAGAAGTTACAGTAGTGTCGGTGCAAGACATCCTGGGGTCAATTCTCCCAGCGAAAGGCCAAGCACTGGATGACCTGACTGCTGCCCGAATGAAGATCTACGGCTTGCCAAATCTTGACATCAGCAAAGTCTCAACCTTGCTGCAGTTGGAATTGGTGGTACAGAACCGGATCTCATTCAACGGTCGGGGGGTTCACTTTACCGGTAAGACGAAAGAGGTGTTTGACATCATGGCCAGTTCGTTTGGTCACGGTTGGCTCTCCTCGTTCTCGTTTAACAGTTGGTCGAAGTGGTTCTCACGTCGTTTCCTGCCAGCGTACTTGGCGTTTGCTTCAACCGTGTACAACCAGGTCGGTGATGATAAGCCAACCCTGGGCGCGATGAAGTTACCGCCAGAAACCAAGTTGATGATCATCAACGCCATGACAGGCCAGACGTATAATGACGGTCGTACTGACCTCAACATCTGGACCGTGTCAGACAGCCCGTGGTCGGATTTGGATACGTCCAACACCGATGCCACCATTCTCGATGTTCACATCAATAACCTGAAACAGCTGGCGAAGACGGCGCAGTACGAGGCCCAGCCGGTTAAAGGGGGTGTGAAGCAAAGCGAAGACGGCACCACGGATAAGCAATGGCGTAAGGACAACAGCACCGGTCAGCAAACCACCAATGCGGTGAAAGGCACTGACGGTGTCGTGCGTGACTCTCAGCGTCAAGAGACCACGTATGATCCAGCGACCGGTAAGACCAACGGGGCTTACGGTGGCGGTCAGATGCCAGACGGTGTCGGCAAGAAAGATGGCGGTGGCTTGGACAGCACTGGGAAAGTTGAACCG